>VOFC01000975.1_pt1 | contig 112000 bp, 156 predicted proteins | sample 5384161 | NCBI WGS metagenome assembly VOFC01 (sample SAMN12384722, study PRJNA508395) | human gut metagenome | isolation source: healthy gut B | host: Homo sapiens
AGCTTGTCTACTGTTGTGTTGTATCTTGTAAGCTATGTAGCTGAGTGTGTCACCGCTCTTAACTGTATAATAAACCTTATCAGACTTTACTGTTGCGGTTGTACCGACTTTAGCAGTGTAATCAAGGCATATCCAGCCACCGTACTTGCCAACATAGCCCCAGTTACCTGATACCTTGCTTACTGTTACCACAGTACCGCATTTTAGGGCAGTGGTTATACCGTAGTTTGTACCTGCACCCTTGCGGACATTAAGTCCTGCCTGAGCTGTAACCTTGACGTAGTAATCCGTCTTTTTAACATTGCCTGGCTTAGCTGTTGGCTTTGGTAGAGGTCTTAGAAGTTACTATATCATCATACATATAATTCATATCTACATCACCGATTATGCCACTTATTTTGCCCGCCCAGCTATACTGCCAAGTGCCACAGTCACGACCCCGCAGAGCTTGCACCTGGATAAGCAAGCCACAAATGATAATACTTACTAAGCTCGCTGTAATTATATCTGTTGTTGATATAATCGTAGTTAGCATATAGCACAGGTTTATACCCTGCTGACTTAACACGCTCAAGAAATGCCTTAGCACACGCTGTAAGGCTCGCTCTTGTATGTACTACTCCCTGCTGGCGGCAATAGCGGAGAGTGTCCTCCTCAATGTCATAAGCAATAAACTTACAGCCCTTGTATTCTTTTGCGAGCTTAATAGCGAAGTCTGCTTCCTGTTTTGCCGCTTCTGCATTTACGCAGTATGCAAAATGATATACGCCGAACGGGACATTGTACTTTGTACAGCCGTTTGCATTATTACGATACTGCTCGTCTACCTGGTCAGGGGATTCCGAGCCAAGACCACAGCGAATAATAGCAAAGTCTATCCTTTGCTTGCCTTACTCCAATCAATTTTGTCATTAGCATATGATACATCAATGCCTCTTAATTTTGTTGACATAATAAAACTTCCTTTCATTGTTTAATCAGTTCAATCCTCCGCTTCCGGCAAGCTCGCAATACTCGTTAACACAGATAAAATGCCTGCTAGTAAACTTGCAGAGCCTAACATAGTCCAGTTTACATCTTGTATAACTGCTGATACACCAATTGTAGCAACTGCCGTCTGAGCAACTGTTCTAATTGCTCTTATGCCTGCTGCTTTAATCCATTTTTTAGCTTTTGTACTCATCATATTTAACCTCTCCTTCTTCATTTTGAATCTTGTTCTAGGTCGCTAATACGGTGATTGATAACCTTGATTTCTTCGTCGTAAAGACGAGTTGCCGTTGTGACAGTTTTCTCGATTTCGTACATTCTCTCAACAAGATGGTTATGCTTATCAACTCTTTTTTTCGAGCTGCTCAAGGCGGTAGAGATTAAGCTTTGAGGTAACTAAAATACCGCCAAGAGAACCTATAAGCGAGCAAAGTGCAGATAATAAACTTAGTATAATTTCAACATTCAATTTTCATCACCTATTCTTAATTAAGTTTTAATCAATGTATTGCTATCAACAGCGAAGTATTTGTTGCTATCAATAATCAATATATTTCCTGCAAGAACATTTGAGCAATCATACACACTTTTCATATCGTGTACTACAATATTATTTTGCAAAAGCGGTTTACTTTCTATAATTTCTACATTTTCATCTCGACTATAAAGCAAACGATTAGTTGTTTTATAAATTTCGCCCTTATGATTTTCGTCTGTACGAATAAACTCCGATTTGCTTGCTATTGTACTAATACTATTATAAGCTACAATGTTAAAGTTCTGCTCGTGGTACGACATTAAATTGTACTTATAAGCATTCGGCAGAGATTGATTATGGTCACTAAACAACATTACTACTGTGTTATCATTTGAAATTAACATAAAGTTAAATGTTCTCGTTGCTATATCTGTTACGACTTTCGTAACACCTAAAAAAACAAGGCTGCACTTGATTTATCCACATTATTGATTACTGTCTGTATATTATATTGAGAAGTTGCCCTATTAATCGCCACGGCTCTTATAAGCTTTATCTTATAGCAGTTATTCACATTAAAAATTATAGTAATGATATGAGATGAATCTTCATTAGCAAACTCTGCGTCAATATCCGTTTCGCAAGTAATTCTGTTGTCTGCTGATGTTAATTCATTCGCAAATGCTTTGATAAAATCCTTTTCTGTTCCGTTTATGCTTATAATTTTATTCACATAAGACATAATATTTCCTCCTCATTATCTAAGTTTGATGTTGTACTTAATTCAGCGATGGGATATATAATTTCGATTTTATGATTGTTGAGCCATTCGACAACGCTTTCACTATCTTCATCACAAGTCCCTGTCGGCAAAACGATATAAAGTGCTTGCGAGCTGTTTATGTATATTGCCGTTTCAGTTACAGCAGTTAAAGTTTTTTGCTTACTTACAGATAATCTATTGCAATATACATTTGTTGCCTGTGGTTCTATCAAATCATTAAATGTTGTTTTTGTATAGCCTATCGCAAAAAATCCGCTTGCAACCCTTGAATCTCCGCTCTTTATAATTGCCGTAATCGGAGTATCTCCGTCAATTACAGCGTGTCCGCATTTTTTCTCAACTGATACTACACCATCTGCGATTTCAATAACATCACAAGTTCCATCGGGCAGGCTATAGAGCATTATGCCATTTATAACTTTGCCTGTTAATGCTGACGGATTATCAAATGACTTAGTTCCGTTTATTGTTTCTGTCGTTTCTCCATTAACGGTATCTGGTAGATTATAATACTTTATTGGTATACTAAATGTGTGTGTCTTTACTGCAAAATGTAGCGGCTTAACTGTATAATGGTCTGACTTGCCACCTGTTGGCTTACAAAGCTTGCCTGATAGATGTTGCACCTGTTTTATTTGTCCTTTTAAAGCTATCATTTGTTGCCTCCTTTTGCGTCACAGCTTTACATATATAAAACTCATCACAAGGCACTATCATATAATAATCGCCGTTTGCGGTCTGTAAACCAATATCAAAGTAATATCGCCCAAACGACAGCTCGGCTGTGTCCGTTGGTGTAAGTTTGATAGTACAAATACCATCAACAACATCTGCGGAAGTAAGCGTCTTTACTATATTGTAATCGCTATTTTCTACATTTTCCTTAACACCAAATATGATTTTTTCGCCGTCTTGAAGCGTGTACTGCTCGCCGTTTTCGTTCTCGATCGTCAGGCTGAAAGCGTTCGTTGTGCCTCTGATTATACTAATCATCTAATCACCCCTATTCACTATATCCCCAAGCGTGTAGCCCATTGCCGAGGTCTATATCCATTACATTATGACCAAAGAGTTGATTGCAAGTAAAGTTATTGCTTACATTTAAGCCCTCTGATTCGGTGTATCTAAGCTTATTTACATATACTTTTTGACTTTTGTCATACACACTCCAGGTCATTGCGTCACCGTCTTTAAGATTGAAAGTTATGCCATATGTCTCACTTTCTGCACCTTTTTGTTATACCTATACTACCGATTTCAATTCCGCTGCGTATATACTTGATGCCATCTGTACCAATTTTCATAAGCGGTATATTATTTGCGTCATTTACAGTAATACAGTTATTAGCACTATCAATAGTAAAAGTACCGTCATTTGATACAAGCGTGTTGCCTTTGATTGTCCAACCAGCAATTTTTCCTTTTTCTGCGATAATTTCTATACCTTTCAAGGTTCCTGCTGTTATCAAATCTGCAACTATTGCTCCATCCATAGTAGCTCCAAGCGTATAAGGACCATCATACCCATTACCAGAATGTCCCCACCCTTGTTTATTCCATCTCCAAATATTTTGAGCAAGCCTATAATCTTCATTATCCATAATAAGAAGTTCAAAAGGCCGACCTTTTTTCATCTTCATGAATAGCTAAATATCCACCCTCATTGCCAGTGATAAGGTCTGTAAGATGTTCAGCAACATTCTGCGTTTTGCTTGCATTACTGTTGATTGTTAAATTTGCACTGTTTTGAATTTTGTTTAACAGCTTTGTTTTTGCATCTCCTATGGTCAAAGTTCTTTTTGTTTCGGTTGCAGATTTAGTAAGTGTTGTTTCTTCTATTTGAGCTGTCCAATGCTTACCCGTTTTAGGGTCCGCTACTGTTACATAATCACCAAGAAAGTATCTTACTTCAAAATCATTTATTGCACTTACATCAAGTTCATAACTGTTATTAGCTATGTTTCCCGAAACCTGATTAAGCGTGTAATCCTCAATATCCGCTATTGTTGACACAGACACATCAATAGCAGTTTCTCTGCGGAGTACCCCTGCGGCTTTATTATTATTGCGATAAACTGTCTGCGTTACACCTGCACCAGTAGCATATATAGCATTCAGCAAATCTGAATTTCCACGCTCATATGTAGCTGACAACAAATTGCCATATGTCGGCGAAAAAAATTACATATGGTCTGTTGTTCTGCTCAACTGAACGGTCTGTTCCTACAATCGTCTTAAATAAAAATTGATTATTTTCGACATCTGCAGATATTTCGTAGCCAATAGTAGCGTTTTTACAGAGATTCCCAACCACCTCAGATAAAAGTTGTAATCTCGCCATATAGCTATCATCTTTCTTTCCTTGTGATGTTTGTTTTATAATTAAGCGTGGTAACTTTCTGTTTTTATCAGTTGGCGATATTGCGTTATTCATCATATAATGATTGATACATTCCCCTGTAGTACCTTTGACGACATCGTATCCCTCTGCACCAGAAACTTGCGTTTTGCCAAAAACGGTTATTCTCAAATCAAGCCAGCCATTCAAGTCTGTACCCGATAATTCTATTTGTTTCTCATCTCGCTTAATGTTATTAACAACAAACCAATCGTTATCGACATTCAACAATACATTTTCAATCAGCTTTTCAATAAAAAGCTCCTTCACCGGAAGTATTAATGTAAAATTTCCCGTACCAACAAATTTCTTTGTATATGTAAGACTTATAATCTTATCTGTTGAAAACAACAAGCTTGATTGAAAGCTATTAAGCTCCGTTGGAGGAGCAAACGCTTTAAGAACCATTTATATCACTCCTATAACATAATCATGATAGCTTATATCTATTGCTACATTTGAAACTATCTCATTTTTACCGAAAACAAGGCCGAAACCGTCCATATTCGATGTTAAATCAATACGATTTGAAATATCAGAACCATCTGCGGCACTTGCAACTGAATAAGTTCCCGTATCAACTGTTACAGGTCCTCCACTAAAAGCAATAAGTTTCAAACTTTTTCCGCTTGTTTTATTTGTAAGAATCATACCTTTAGAGCAATCAGGTATGTAAATGTGTAAAGGCGTATTTACATATGATTGAGATTTAAGAAATATTGCTTTATCAGCAACAAGGGAAGCCTTTTGCTCTCTGATATTACGGAAATATGGAAAATCGCATACAAAATCCACCGTAAATCTGTATATATAAGGTATCTTACTATTATCAAACTTCGAATTTCGCTTGGATAGCATTCAATATCGTATGTTCCATTATCTGAAACAATTTCAAGTTTTCCACCAATCAAAGGGCTAAATGCTACTATAATTTTTTGCAATATTTCAGGCTTGAACATAATCATATTTGGCTCATTAAAAACCACAGCTAACTCACACGGGATTGTTCGATTACCATATGTTTTGCTTGTTGTTATCTGTCCTACCGTTCCAAGCAAATTATCCGCTGAAAATGAGCCTTGCAAGCTCGTTGCATCTATATTTTCAAGAAAATACGGTGCTTTATTACCAAATTCAAATATCAAGCCGTTATTCGCTCTATATCTTATTCTCTTCTTCGTAATATCACCTCATTACTTGCTGTATATTGCTTTAAGCAATTTATCAACCATCTGCTGATTGCTCAAAGCATTTTGAATAATTTGTATATTGCGTGTATCAGAATTGTTATTAACGATATATGAGTTTGTTTTATAACCATTCTTAAGCGTATCGAAATAATCAGCAGCACTATTGGCAGCTCTTTGCAATGCGTCAATCATAGAATCACTGTTGTTTTTATAACTATCATAGCTACTTTGAAGCTTGTCCTTTTTTATCTGACATCATACGCTGCCACTTGGTTTCTGCCCGCTCATTGAGCAATTCTTGTTTTCTACGCATAAGTTCTCTTCTGCTCAATTCATCGAGTTTTTCATATTTCAGCCTTGCATTAATTGTATCAAGTTCGTTTTGCGATTCTTTATCTTCATTCAATCGTTTTCGTGCTTCGACTTCCGCATCAATAGCAGCTATTGCAGCATTTTTAGCTTTTTCTTTTGCTTCTTGCTCTTTTTGTATACGCTCAATTCGCTTATCAACCAAGCGATTATATGCAGCTTCAACAAGTTCATATTTTTTTTGTTTTTTTTTCTTGATTTTATCCGTAGTCTTATCAAAAAAGATTCAAATAATTTGTTGTTGCCGATAGAGAATTATTTATAAATCTTTCTACTGCTTGATTAGCAAGATAAGTATTAGCGTCACCATACTTATTCATAACATCATTAAATTTCGATAGATTACCAGCTAAATCAAATTTATCACTCCAAGATGTACTGTTTCCCCAACCTTTATCAATTTTAGATTTTTTCAACAGCTATCATTGCCTGTTTAGCCTCTTGCAGATTCTTAAAATTTATAAGGTCTATTCCGTACTGCTCTTTTGCGGCATTGACAAAGCTTGCATTTGCATTTATCAGCTCATTATAGAAAGTATTAGCTTTTTCCCGCATTTTTTTGAGTGATAACGCTTATATATGATGTCAAATCATCTTGATAAGTATTTTTCATTGATTTAATCAATGTTTTAGCGTCCTCAAGATTGAGCATATACTTATAAACTTCGTTCTCTAAATCCGGGTACTTATCTATGATAGTTTGAAGTGTAGAAACTGTAAGCTTTCCGGTCTCCTTGTACTCCGATTCCGCATTCGTCACAGCAGTAGTTTTCGATGTCAATTCTGACATTGTTTTGGTAAGCTCTTCAACTGCTTCTGTTTCTTCTTGTGTAGATTTAGTAGATTGTTGTGTTGCTGTAGTTTTGTTTTTGATTGAGTTTGTAGCTTTATCTGTTGCGTCGGAAGAGTTCTTAGCATTTAACGCTTCACTTACTGTCATTGTTTCTTGCGTTTCCTGAGAATCACGCAAAGAGAGCGTCGTATTGATTTTTGTACTCTTTGATTTTTTCTTCAAATAAATTTATTTTTTCTTGATATTGGTGTGCTGTTGCGGCGTCTGAATGGTCTAAGATTAAATCACCCTCAGAATATCCTTTATCCTGTAAGAATTTTTTTTAACTCTTGTTTTGTACTCTCTAACTCTTTGCCAACATCTTCCCAGCTGGACTCAATAATAGATAACTCTACACGCTGATGCGCTTTCTTTATGTAGTCATCAATAGATTTTGTTAAATCTTTATACTTACCGTCAACACCTTTTTAGGTTAGATTCTTCTATGCCTAATTTGCCTGCAAGTTCTTCACTTACGCTTGCTAATGTGCTTTTTTCATCAGCAGTTAAACTTGTTTTATTGCGTAATTCGTCATATACGGTATTCAAAGAGTTAATTTGCTCAATTTCAATATCAACAGTTTGGCGTTGCTGTGCAGCATTTTTTTTTTCAAGCTCTTCTGTAAGTTTATTGACATCGCCTATTGCGTCAACAGCTTTATAGTTTGTATTTATCCAAGTTGCTGTTGCAGCAACAATACCTAATATAGCACTTATGGATGCAACAGCAACATAAGGATTCGCAGCAGTAACAGTATTATTTGTTTGCTGTGCTGTTGTGGCTGCGTTAATTGCACTGGAGTTAATTGCTTAAATCCATTGATAATACTACTCAAAAAATTGACCCGCAGCAGTTGCAGTTTTAAATGTAACTACACTTTAATAAGTCCCGCAAGTGCAGATGTCACTTCCGGTAAATGGTCTGATAACCAAGTGATAAACTCTTTAATTTTAGGAGTGGCTTTTTCAACAATAGGCTGTAAAATATCTACTTCAAATTGCCTACCAAGAGCCTCAATCTGACTGCCAACATCTTCGTATTGTATATCATTGATTTCTTGCATTGTACCAGCAACATCTGTATATTTGTCATTCACCTTATTAAGTGAAGTAAGTACAGACATCGCATTATCTTCACCAAGCGAACTCCACACCGTACTCGCTAAAGTTAATGCCTCTTGTTGATTTGTCATATTTGATAAATCCGTTATAGATGATTGAAATACATCTGCAATAGTTGCATTGCCATTTTTCCACGCATTAAATAAATTTTGTGTTTCAGTAGAAAAACTTTTAATATTTTCACCCATTCTACCATCAGCAAAGCTTTTCCAAATTCTTTCAACAAAATCATTAACCTTATCAAGTGTATAAGCACCACTATCAAGACCGTTTTGCAGTATCGAGAACATTTCTTCCGCAGAAAATCCAGCCTGCCCCCACATTTGACTATATTCTGCGAGATTATCAGTAAGTTCATGCGTCTTATCAAGACCATTCTGCGAACCTTTTGCGATAAAGTCAAAAGCCTCATCGGCAGTTAATCCCATATTAGTCATAAGACCGTTTACGCCTCTTAGATTCTCCTCAAAGTCCGACCCAAAAGCATCGCTAAGACCGATTGCATTCTCTGTAATACTCTTAATCTTACTTGGGTCGCTTTCATCTATATTTTGAGCAACTAACGCAATCTTATCTGCAACATCTGTTAAGCTATCACCAAAATTATCCTTGTAAATAGCGTACATCTCGTCTTTTAATTCCGATACTGCCTCGGTCGACATACCGGTCTTAACTTGTAAGCTATTCAAGGCTTGCTCTGAAGATACAGCCATTTCCTTGAATTTATCAACAGCAGTATTAAGCGCATCTGAAACAAGGTTAGATATAGCACCTTTCATAATTGTAAAGCCTTCGGAAGATTTTTCAACCGATACTTTCATTTCATCAGTTGCTTGCTTAACACCATCTTCCGCATTAGCTACTTTATTCAAGCCCTCGGTTTGTTCATCAAGTTCTTTTGATGCACTTTTGATTTCCGACTTTAATTTTGATTGCTCTGTTTTTAATTCTGCCGCTCTCGACCTTGCCTCATCAAGCTTTTGTTCAAGTTTTCGCTAATTTTTCTTTTTGCTCATCGGTAGCACTGCCTGATTCTTTTATTTCTTTTTGTATTTTAGCTTGCTCTTTTTCGTACTCACGCATTTCCTGATTAATTTTTTTAGTTGCCGCCTGACTCTCAAGCATTTGTTTATTGAGTACATTAAGCTTAGCAACCACATCACTTATACCCGTCAAGAATCCGCTTGTATCTGCACCTATCTTAACATCTACGGACCTTTGCGACATATTGCTCACTCTCCTTATAAAATCGCAAAATAAAAGCGCACACCATTTCTGATGTACGCTTGAATATTAAGTTTTACCTGTTATTTATCGAAGAATAATGACATTGCCATTACACTGTATTAAAGACAGTAAAATAGAGTACTTTTTCTCATTAAAAACTCCCTTTATACTTAAAAGCATTTTTTGCATTCTTTGTACCCTTGTGCAAGAGCTGATTGCAAATCGCTTGTTGTACTATAATTTTGAGGGGCAATCTTTTTTACAAATCTACAATGAGAACGATGAATTTTCTTAGTGCTTGTGTTTAATACATACTGAGTTGTGTTTTGTTGTTCCTCATTATCATATGTATTAAAATTATTTCCGTTTCCTCTTGTATTTGTAGTATTCGCATTTTTACTACTTTCTAATAATCTTGATTCTTCTGCTTTTTCTTGATTTTCTTGATTCCTCAGCAAGCTTTGATTCTTCAGCTAAGCGTGATTCTTCTGCTCTTTTCGATTCCTCAGCAAGCCTTGATTCTTCAACTAATCGTGATTCCTCTGCTTTTGATTTTACAGTAAATGTCACTTTGTCCGTTTTCAGTTCGCCATTTTTAGTTTGTGCATAAATAGTGGTAGTACCAGCAGATACAGCTTTAACTTTATAATAGACTCTATCTTTATACCCTTTATTGCCATAAGTTTCTACAGTTGCTACTTTTGGATTTGTGCTAATAAATTTTACTTCGTTAGTATAATTATTGTATCCTGAACCTTTTAATGATATATAATCATATTTACATTCATCATCGTATACCTTAACATTATCAGAATTGTTCAATTTTATACTTGTGATTTTCTTTTCAATTTTGCTAACTTCCGGTTTTGAAGATTCTGCATGACTTTCAACTTTGGAAATTTCTTTGCTATTTTCTTGTTTAGAGCTTTCAGTACTAACAACAGAAGATATTATACTCTTATCTGTACTATTTGTATTACTTGATTCTATTATGCTATTTGACTTTGAACCACAACCTGCACAAGCAGACAAAGCCAATAAAGCAAGCAAAATAGCTGAAACAACTTTTCTTTTCATGAAACGCACTCCTTAATTACAAATACTATTCTTCATCATCTTCATTGCGATTAAGTTCTTCAATCATAATTGAAAATTGTGCCAAGCCAAATAAAAGCATACCTACTGCAAAAAGTGGGATAAACGCAATTAAAGCATTCGTCCAATTAAAAGATTCAATTATTCCGTGAGTAGTATACTCTGTGCTAAATGTAATCATTCCAGCAAATATCCCAAGCATAACTCCAGCAATAATTGATACCCACGCAAAAGTTATGATATTGTCAGAACGATAGCGATAACGGTTGATTTTCATAAGAAACTCTCCTTTTATATAGATATATGTATATTACAGCCATAAGTTTTTCCATCAGTTCCCCAGTTATCTGTTTTATATAGCCTTTAAGTTTTTGCCAGAATCCATAATAGGGGCAATTTCTTCAGCTAAGCTGGATTGAGATAACCAATATGTTGATAATCACAAATAACTTTTATCGCATTTGTATCGTAAATTTTTAGGCTCACGAATAAATGTCAACTTGCTACCAACTTCAAGTTCTGGTAAAATATTTTGAATATTTACACCCTCATCATTGTTTTTAGTAACTCCAACAATTTGTGTAAACATACTAATACGAGTTGACATTTTTTCTGTTTCAGGAGCACTGTCTTCGATAGCACTTTGTATCGTCCGTTTTAAATCTCTTTCTTTTTTTTCGCTTATCAAATATTCCTCCGATTATACCAATAACAACTATTAAAGCAATTCCTCCTAAAACCAACATTGAAGCTTTTTGCTAACACGCTCATTTTTACTACACTACCTTTCCAATTTTTATGATTATTAGTATTAGTATTCATAAAAACAATACCATATTTTTCACAAATTGTAAAGGTTTTTCATAAATTTTTTACAGCTAATCAATAAATTCCGATACTTCCGCAGGCTTGTCTTATACCCTTAATGATTAAATAGCTGTCAATTCTTTCGTATATCTCTTTTAGAGTGCTTCTATAAAACTCGGATTCAGGGCGGTGCAGTATTGCAACATACCAAGCCCAGAGCGGCTTATAATCAATATCGCTCCGCCCATTATTAAAATCCTCGGTTTCGCCATAAATCGGTTCAGGAAAACTGCCGATAATTGCTTCCATAAGCTCAATTTTAATAGCAATTAAATCCTTTGGGCTGATGATTTTTCCAAGCTCTGCTATGCTTAGATACTTTTTCCTATGCTTGATTTTTTATATTATCCCAATCTCGCCTTAAAACTGCACGCTTGTTATAATACATATCTACAAAGCCTGCTCTTACAAGTTGTAAAACATCGTCTATACTCCAATCCTGAACCTTTATAAGCAATATATCTTCAAGTGATTTATAGCTTTGCTCCAAGCATAATCGGCTGTTCAAGGAGTATCTAATATGATACTCCGCACCGCCGATATGGAGCATATAGCTTTTACGCTCCAAGTCGTTCAACATTCTTATACGCCAACCTTTCCATAATATGTTGCATCACTAAACCACTTTGTGACGATTTCGGAATCCTTTGACTGGGTCTACATCATCACGAATATAACGGAATATACCTGTTTCAGGGTCTGCCGAATATGTACCGCTTACGGTCTTTGTAGCCCAATTGACGCCACTATTTGTGACCTGCTGTGCCTGTTCCTGTCCCGGTGCAAACTTGACACGCAGATACTTAACAAGCGTAAGCAGACCGTTCTGCTGTTTGCCTGAATATGCAACAACATTATATCCACTGTTTGTGTCTGTTGTAATAACATTTGTGCCGTCTTTTACGCTTTCGCCATAGATAAGCACTCTATCCGTATTGCTAAGGTCTGTAAGTCCAAGCTCAAGAGTACCGCCTGTTACTGCATTGTAATCGGCTGCGACTTCGCCATCACCGAAAAGCTGGTCGCTTACTGTTGTTGGTGTATCCGATACTGTCATAAATCTTTTTCTGAAAAGATACTGCCTCACCATATGTAGCAGTTTCCTCCGATTCATTTCTTGACCACATTGTAAGATTATTGATATTAACAAGTGTTCCTACTGTTTTCTTTGCCATAATATTATTCCTCGCTTTCTAAAATCTTAGTAAATTCATAAATGATATGTCTTTGTTGTGGTTCATCTGCTCCGTAGGACGGAGTTTGCGAACCAATATAACCAAAATCATTCTCAAGTAATTTCTTTTTGATTTGCTTTTCAACTCGTCTGCATTCAGAAAAGTGCATTATATCGCAGAAAAAGTGCAGACTTATCGTATATTTAGTTGCCAGATATTCGCCGTCACCATAAAAGTCAGGAACTTCCCAAAGAGTGTATACGATATACAATTCTGGCTCATCATCTCCAAAATTCGGCATACCGACATAAAAAGGATAACCAAAACTTTCAATTATGCTGTCGATAATCTCGTATATCATATCAATCCCCCAATTTATTTAATGTACTGTCAAAGGCTTTCTCTACATTTTCCGTAGTAACTTCTTCTTTGAGTTCAAAGCCTCTGCGTATATGCGAATATTCCTGAATAGCACCATTTTTGACGGTTATTTCTTTTTTATGCCTGATTTTGTTTTAATCTTTCGCTTGATTTCTTTTCTGTGTCTTGCGCCAGGTCTGCCAAACTCAAGAACTGCACCGTGTAGCCATTCATCAACCCTTGAACCGTCAAGATAGCCGATTTTGTAATACATCTTGCCTTTTTTAGTTACGCCGAATTTATGAGTTATAAGCTTTGCAAGTTTCGCGGATTTTGCAGAAATAATTCTTTTTTGTTCTGATTCAATAACTTTCGCGCCTTCTAATAATGCATTATTGACATTTTCGTTAAGCTTATCTCTACAATTTTCGAGGTCGCCCATAAAGCTATTAACATCTGGTATCTGAAAATCTATAAAGCCCATAGCCCTATACCCTTGATACTGACAGCTTAATATATAAATTATTTATCGAAGCTGTTGCACTCTCGATTTTATAACGCTCATTGTTATAAAGTATGTGCGTATAGCTTTCACCCATATACTCACTTCTGAACATATGTATAGTTAAATCAACACTTATACCAACGCTTAATGCAGTTGTTTTAGTTGTCATACTTGGCAAGCATACGCAAGCCCACACATCTTTTTCAGCGACAGTCTGCGGCTCTGGGTGACTTCCGTAGCCGTTTTTTCTTTTTTCAAGCTTTATACGGTCCTTAAAAAAACAATATTTTGCATAAAGACACCACCCTATAAAAAATTTTTACAGTGCATATGCAGTATATTTTCAACTGCAGGATTCGGCTTATCGTTGCCCTGACCGCTGAATCTGAATAAAAAGTAATCGTTAGCCAACATCATAATAGCTAACGATACATCTTCATATTCTTCAAGTTCTGCCAAAGCACAGCCGGTAAAACCGACAGCGTATGCCTTTTGCCGAAGCAAGACACGCTGCCAGAATTACATCACTGTCATTACTGCTTATACCACAATATTCCTTTACGCTGTCAATAGTGATTTCACTTATCTTCACGCTGCATCATTCCTTATGAGCTTTTGCAAACAAGCTTTGAAATCTTCTGAGCATTCTCAACCTTTGCGTCCATTTCAAGCCAGCAGTCAATACCGATTGCGTGCTGAGTACCATACTTTTCTGTATATACATTAAACTGTGAACCCTCTGTAATCTTTACCGCAAGGCCACTCATATCACCATAGAAAATAGCTGTCTTACCTGCTGCCATATTCGGCATATTATCAGAAATATATACAGGCTTGCCAAGGAGAATATACCTTGCGGGAGCTGTAAAATCACGCTGGAGAAGATAATTACCCTCGCCATCCTTGAGCTTACGAATTTTTGTGCGTGTACTCTTAGCCATAATCCATACTGCACCGTTTTGATATATATCAGGAATACTTTCCTGCAAGTCAATAAGCTCATCACCTGTAATAGCTGTTGCTGATGCAGTAGTAACAGACTGAGTAACTCCGCTCAAACCCTCAATCTTACCTGATGTACCATTGAGTAGCTGACCTTCTATCCACTGTGCGATATTAACAGCCATATGCTGAATTGTATATGACACAATATCAAATTGTGAATTATTGATAAGTGACTTAGAAATCTTGCAAAGTGTTGCAGCAAGGAACCCTGTAAGAGAAATTGACTTAAAGCTTGCCGATGTACTTTCAAGTTCTGTAAACTCTGTTGCGTAAGCCATTTTATTATCGCTTGTATCTGTATCAATGTACGGAATTGTAAGAGTACCGCCGACATTATACTTTGTTGCAAGTTCAAAAATAGGGCAAATTTCTTTCACCTTATCAATAATCTTATTTTCAATGCTTGTTGGTATAATCGCACCATTAGCACCGAAAGTGAGATTAGTATCGGCACGAGTTTCAACAGCCTTTGGATTGCGGATATAAGCTTCAAAAAGTCTTGTTTCGGTTTCTTCTGTACTGTTCTTTTTATTATCAGGTTCGTCAATTTCAGCTTCTCTTGTTTCTTTTACGGCTGAAATAGTCTTATTGAGCCTTTCAAGCTCAGCTTTAATTTCGTTATAGCGATTAAGTTCGCTATCGTCAAATGCTCTGTTTTCTGTCTTTGCTTTGCTGATGAGAGCGTCTGCCTCGTCAAGTAAAGCGTTTTTCTTTTCGATTAGTGCTTTCATAATAAATTACCTCTCTTTCAAAATTTCAAGTTCTTTTTCATAGATTTCTAAGCTATTACCTTTCGGAGATTCTTTTCCAATAAGCTTTATACTCTCTGCAATTCCCCTTGTTTCAAAAACATTCGATTCTTCTTCCCTTACTTCAACGGAAGTGCCAAAATATGCGGGTGTTTTATCGAGAATTGAAACTTCTTTCAAATCAATGTCTTCAAGCGTTCGTCTGTCAAGCTCGCCTTCTTTATCCCAGGATTCACCCTCAGAGATAAAGCCAAATGACCACCCACGCAACTCCCCACGCTGAGCCTTTTCAATAACCTCTGTATCACTGATTATTGCCCTCGCATAAAGACCAATATTATCTTCATAGAGTTCAAGGTTACTTGTGGTATCGCCTATTATTTTATCGTGATTAAAGCGAAGCTCTATTGGCGTTCCTCGTTTTATAGCCTTATCGAAAGTGCCCGCCCGAACTCGCTCAACAAAGCTTCGTACCGCAGTTGCTCCCTTGCCTTTTGGCATTATGCGACTATCACGCTCAACAGCATTAACATAACCGCTTATGACAGCCTCATTGCTACTTCTGATTTAGATTTGCAATATTCTCACCTACCTTCGGGTATAAAAATAGAGCAGTTTTAAGCCATACTCAGGGCATAAAAAAGCACCTTGATTTCTCAAAGTGCTTAGTTTCTTTTTATGAATCTTTCTTCTATAAATTCTCGGAAGTCCATTATTTCACCTGCTTTCGGGCATAGAAAACCCGCTCACAAGGAGCGGTTGATTATTTTTCTACGATTTCAAATTCATCAGGTGGATAAAGATAATCTTCCTCGCTGTTATCAATAATTCTGTACCATTCTTTTTCAACGGAAAGCACATCGTAAATTTCTCCATATGTAAGCGACACTGGAGAAGTTTCACCAATATATCTAACCTTCATCTAACCACCTCTTTACTTTCATATCGACTTTTTCACCATCTGCTTCGTACCAATGAAGTTCAGCAGTTCGGTTTTTCCCTTCAAAGACTACCGTTCCTTCGCCTCTGACTTTTTGCCACTCGTTAGCTTTTATTTTGTATGTAGATTCAAAATAAAATCTATTCCTTATTGGTGTATTAGTACCTTTACCTGCAAATACTCTAACCTTAGTTATTTTTGTACCTTCTGCAAGCTTTGTATGATTTCCGTTAGGAAGTCTCACAGGGTAATTTTTTCCTGCAGCACCAACACTTCTGCCAATAAGTATATCCTTTGACTTTATTATATCACTCTTATTCTTTTTTCAAGGGCTTTAGAGGATTTTTCTTTGCTTTTCCTCGTTATTTTTTGTGTGAAAGGTTCTACGCTTTTTACCTTTATCAAACCTGCCGTCACTATCACGAGGCTGACCGTCCCAGCGTTGCTCTGTTTCTTCATTCATACTGTCAGCTATCTGCTGATTTACATTCTGCCCAAACATTGTTGTTTGATTTGTGTTCGGAGTATAGATTGTATTCGTTTTCGGGTCGAGAAGAACATCTTGCAAGCCCAAGCGTATGAAATTAAAGCCAAGTGGTTTTAGGTCTTCTTTATATCGAACCTCATCAGCCTGTAAGAAATTATTTGCTAAACCTATTTGATATGCCTGATAGCGTTTAAGTATATCTCCCTTGAGAAGTTCTGTTGTATCAAAAGCAAAATAGTGTCTGTGCCTTTCGCTTTCTAAAAGTAAGCCTTGATTCAAAGCTGTTTCAAAAGCCCTTATAACAGGCATTACAGCCGTTTTAATCGCAGTGGTATAAGATTCATCGTTTGCTGTTCCAGCTATGACAGAGGGTGATAGATTAAAAATCTCGCATACATAATCGTTGTTTGCTTTCTTGTTTTCATTCAACTGCATTTCAACGCTTGTATTCGAGGATTCCTTAAAATCTATGCCATCATTCAGAGCATCATATTATTTCCGTTGTTGCTATATAGCTTATTCCAAGCGTTTCTCAAGCTTTCCATTGCCTCATCACTTAGTTTTCGTGCAGATTTCAAAAAGCCTTTTTTGTTGCCACCATTTACAACAAGATATTTTTCAAAAATCATTGTTTTATAAATTACGGTGAGCAATTCGTTAGCCTCATCAATAACGCCTGTTCCAGTAACTCCATCTGTCGAGCTTCTTAAAACACGAATAAGCTCATCATCACGAAACTTTCTATCATATATCATAAAATCAGCCTTTTTTAAAAATCGGGTCCGAATTTTTCACGCAATTTACATTATTTTGCTTAACATATCTTAAAGATACAAATTGATTTCTACGCTTCTCGGGATAAATATAACCATTTCCGAAAAGCAGATAATCTCTTACAACTGCTTTTTTAAGCTGATAACAATCAAGTAAATCTCCTGTGGAATCATTAAGCAGGCTTACTCGCTTATCGTCAGTAAGTTCTTGTGTTTCATCACCACATTCGCAATATAGCTTGATTGGCAATTCTGCGAACTTTGCTTGAAATAAACTCAACGCAGGCAGCTAAGGACGGAATATTCATTGCTTCCGTTTCTGTTATCTTTTCAGCTCCGATTATTGATGTTAATGTAGTTGCAAGAGAATTGCTGTCAAGCATTCGCTTTTCTCTTATTCTTTGAAATACTCCCACTTTTTCACCACCTTTAAATTTGTACTGACCAAGCACTGTCGCTTAAAATTTCAAATTCATTCAACAAATATACTGCATTTATCAAAGCCACAACCATATCAACTTTGCCATTTGATTTCTTTTTGTTTACATACTTATTTTTATTTGTGTCTTCTACACATTTGGCATTTTGAAAATTTATTTCAAGCAATTTATTCTCTTCATATTGAAACTGACCATCAATTATCTTTTCACGCAAAAGCTTTGTTGCTGGATGCAGTACGCTCGAATGTTGCTTAACCTCTACAGTAAGATTGGTATATTTTTGTTCCCATTTTTGAGCAGATGACATAGCGTTGTATCTATCGAATGCAATTCCGCAAACCTCAACGCCATATGTATCTTCAATGTCCAAAACAAATTGCTCAATAACTGCATAGTCAACAACATTATCTCCGCAAGCTATGCACTTTCCAGCCTCAATAAATGCTCTGTAATCAATCTTTTCACTTCGATTTTTAATATCAATCCTGCCCTCTGGGATAAAAGCAAGCACATCAGCAAGAATATTGCCGTAATCGTCAAGCGAAGCCACAGCCACAGCACAGTTATCTGTTGTTTCCGCAAGGTCAACACCCAAATACACACGCCGACCTTGCCAGTCTATTCTATCAACCTTACATTTTTGCACCTCATCGACAGGGATATATGTTTCTGTTCCTATGCCCTGATAGATTATATTGCAGTGTTTAGTTAAGAAATTTTCTCTTTTCAGCGGGCTTTCTATTGCGACAGCCCTCTTTTTTACAAGGTCTTCCATAACCTCAGGAACAACCATAGCAAGCGGATTGCCCTTGCATTATCACCTTATCATCTGACATCCAGTTCTTAGGCTCATCAGGTTCATATAACAATGAGAAAACACTGTCATCTTGAATAATTCCATCAAGGACCTTTTTTGCATAAGCAACTTCATCTTCAAATGGATTGTTTATCGTTGGATACTTTGTGCTGATAATACAGCCAAGCTTATTAAGTATCATAAGCTGACCTGAACGCATAGCCTCAAGAGGATAATTACTTGTCAACGCTCCGACTTCATCAGCAACAAACGCATTCGGCAATTTACCGTCAAGCCTTGATGCAGAGAAATTCAGCGGAAAGTAGTCATTTTGATTAAGCAGGCAAAGTATATCATCTCTGCGAATCTTGAACTTTCCGTCAAGTGCAGAACTGCTCTGAATAATCTCTCTGATAGCTGTCTGTACTTCTCTCGAAAGAGAACCGTCAGGAGCAACACTATAAAACTTTGAAAATTTCGGCTCTATAAAAAACAGAATTATAAAAATAACAGCTACAAGGAAGGTTTTGCCGTTCTTTCGGCATATCTCCAATATAGCTGTTTCATATCGTCTATGATTTTTATTGTCTTTATAAACTGTACAAAGTACAGCGATTATCAGAAAGAATTGAAATCCTGCAAAGGCTTCATAGATTGTTTGCTGTGCTTTCAAACCTCTTGCCATTACAAGCAATTTCAAAATATTATCAATTAAATCTACTGTATCTTCGTTGATGCAGTATTTTTCCGATTTTCCGTCAGCAATTTTCAAAAATTCTTTGCACTGAATTATGACATACTTAGGAGCAATAATTTCACCATTGCAAACCTCACTGGCGTATTTATAGCTTTGATGTTTCCGAATTTTCACGAGCTATCAGCTCTTTTCAAAATCTGCAAGAGTGGGTCCGTCTGTTCGTTTTTCTTACTAAGGTTAAGGCTTCCTATTTTTGCTCTTGCTTGAGGAGATAGGCTCAGCTCGTTGCAACATCGAAAAAATTCTTGTGTATAAGCTTTTCTTGCTGAAATGATGTCTTTATCTGTCATCAATGTAGGAATTGAGTTTATTTGCTCATCAATAGTGCGAAGTCTGTCTATTGTAATAGCTGTTTGAGACAGAATATATACATCAAGCTGGCCGAGAATATCTGCCCCATCACTATCAAGGACACTCTTTATATACTCAAAAATGACTTTCTGATTTTCTGTAAGATACGCAGGAATTTCAATATTTGAATTACCTTTGAGGCGGTTTTCGGCTTCTTCACGCTCTTTTGTTTCAGCTTTTGTATTGTGTCTGCTTTGTGTTTTTATCGACTTTGCAGGTCTTGCCATCAGACCGCCTCCTTTCAAAATTTCATTTTGGGAATTGTTTGTGTGTTGTTGGCTCCGCGTTAGGTGTTCCGTTATATAAGATTTAAGGTCAAACACCTTGGGGGAGTTCTAAGTAATTGCTTTAATAAGGACATCTGCTTCTATTTCCCCATTATCAGCCATACGATGATGTAGCGAGCATAAGGTAATTAAATTATCATCGTCAAGTCGCTTATCAAAATCAACAACAATCGGTATGATATGATGTACAGACAGCCCAACAGTATTCAATCTCTTAGCAGTATTCCTAAGCCCTAATAAACACGCAACACACATATAATTATCACGCTTTTTTATATATTCACGCTTATGTTGCCATTGCTTAGACCACCTGAATTTCTCTATTTCTTTATTCTCTTCTGTAAGTTTTTTCTTATAGTATTTTCTCTTTGGTTTTGGCTTTAGTTTGCATTCTTCTCCTTGCTTATGTATTCTGCCACAGTATTGACAAGATTTAAGCATAGAATCATCTCTTTTTTCTTACAACACAAAAAGCCGCCCTATTGGACGGCTCTTATGCAAAATATCAGGAGGTACAAAAATGCAACTCTCACTTGGGGCTGACAGCAGGATTCGAACCTGCATCAAGAAATAATCTTAGCTCTTACCGACCTGACTTGAGCTATGTCAGCACATCGCACCGCTAAATGCGGTGCGTATCGTATACAGAAAGAAGTACGCAAGTTGTTGGCGGTGGAGTGCAGCATCTGCGTCCGAGTTACTGGTCGCAACTTGAGTAACCCATTGCACTCTCTTCCGCCCTCATCTCACAATATCATTTTACTACTACTAAGAGTATCATTCAATATCATTTAGTATCATCTTTTCAAAATTATCAAGTGCATTTCCATATATGCGAATAGTATGTATTCTGCTATATTTTATATCCTCTGCTATCTCATCAAGAGTCATACCATTTATATAATAATCAATAAGTACGCTTTTAAATCTATTATCGGATAAACGATTTATTTTTTCTCTGACTTCTCTTTTCAAATCAACCAACTTATCAACTTCTTCATCAATTTCATTACACATATCGATTATTTTATCAATAGTTTTTTGTGCATTGTCAGAACAAGAAGTTTTAACTTTTTCACCAAACTGTACAGACTTTAAGCAAGTCATTTGCTTTTCAAGTTCAGACTTTTCTTTTATTTTTGCATTTATAAATCCATCAAGATTTCTTATACGCATAAGATATTCTTTCGCCGTCATTCCAGTCACTCCTTAACTCCAAATACTTATTCAAGTACCAAATTGCTTTTTCAATATCCTCGTCACCGTTCTTGTTCTTATGCCTGTAAAGATACTTGAAAGCGTTGCAAATACAGAAGTTCTGCACTGCCTCTTTGCCTTGGGTTTCAAGCATTACCTCTATGCACTCAAACTTGCCAGTATAATGCGTAGGGTGATTTACATTATCGTTGTCGTTCATTCTGATTTCTCCTTAATCTATATGCCTTTGTATTTCTTCAATTCTGATATAAATTCCTGGCTGTTCAGCCCAAAACTTTTCGATAACCTCCGAACATACCAAAGCGTCATCTTTCCAAAAAACTGATTTTGTCATACAGTCTTTAAGCATCTTTTGAAGATTATCTGTATCAGGCTTTATTATACGATATTCTCCATTCTTGTGATTGCCTTTCGGAAATAACCACTTTACAATTAGCTGTAAACCGCCTTCAAAAAGGCTTCTGAGGTCTGTGTGGATAAAGTCCTGATAAGATTTTCGATTTAGCCTCTTTAAGCTCTGGTGAGTCATAAAACATAGGCTTACCATTCCTTATCGTGACTTTATGTTCTTGAGCTGTTACTGTTGGAGGTATCATTGGCAAAAAAATTCAATCATAATAATTCCCACTTTATTTTTATCTCGTCCTAAAATCCATTCTGGTGTAGTTTTTAATGATTTTGCTAAAATTTCTAATTTATCAAGAGGGATATTTTTAATTCCACCTGTTTCATAGCGTTGCAATGTTGATTTGCTCATATTTGTAAGGTCAGCTAATTGTTGAAAACTTAATCCTAAAGATTTTCTTCTACTTTTTATGCGTTCCATAATCTCTTTCATTCTGCTTACTCGCTTTCATCTTCATAATTTTCACCTTGCCACATACCTGTTTTGGAATCATAGAAAATATAACCATTTACTGCAAGCTTGTCGAATACATAATTAATTAATCCCGGTCTTTGAGAAATCCATTTAAAAACTTCATCGTTTTTATAACTATATTTTTCGCCCGGCAAAGTTCGCCTAAGCGGAGGCATTTCTTTTGCAATGATTAACCTTTTGTCTTTAGACTTCGCTTTAACTCTTGCCATTATTTCAACACCCTTTAATTCCGCTCTCGAATTTTTAATAAATTCAATATGGTTTTATAGTATTCTGATTATGTTTATTGCTATTTTACACTAAAAGTATGTACCAATAACTCTAATTTTCAGCATATAAAAACCGCACACCATATCAAGAGTGTGCGGCATAAACTAATACTATTTTTTTCTGTCCAATAGATAATAAAATCTTCTACGGATTTTCCAATACAAGTACTTTCCACAAGGGATATTTCTTTTTATAGACAGATATTCGTATGTAACATTTTCATTTGTTATTGCTTCAAGCATAATCGGATATATTATTTCAGTATTATCTCCGTATATCTCAATGATAGCTTGATGTAATGTCAACTCGAGCAAATCACAATTCTTTCTGTACTGTACAAAAAGTTCTTTCGTCTTCGGTTTCTGCCAATCCCAATATTGTAGACACCAGTTATATAATTCTCTGTATCTGTATTTTGATATGTTGTCAAGCTTTAAATCTCTGTGCTTAGGCACGGCAGGCACCTCCATACTCCGCTCTCTTTTTTCTTGTTTCTAATCTTCAACCTCTAATGATTGCTTTTTAGTTTCTGAACGCTCGATTTGATTTTACCGCTTGCAGTTCTTGAAATCTTTGCTTTTACTCCATTCGCAATATGCAGCGAAGCAGAGTACATTTTCCAATACGCTACTTGTTCTACAATTTAACGCATAAGTTTTATACTTTCATCTGCAATAGGAATATAGCCATTCTCTGTACAATCAGGGCCGAATAGTTCATAAATAGTATCTGTAGCACGCTGTATTTGGCTTTGAATTTTTCGTTCTCTTTGAGCACCGTCACAATTACATTCTTCATTAAGTGAAGCCTGTCCGCAGAACGGACAAATGCCTTCAAAATTTATTTTTTTGTTTTCGTTATCATTCATTTTATTTTCCTCCGCTTAAATATTTTGTTATTACTTCAACCGCCTGAGCACAGCCAACACAAACTACAGCAACATAGCCTTGATTGTTTAACGCTTCAAGCCATTTGCTTTGATTGTCTGTTGCTTTATTTTTGCCTGCTTTCATCTCGATATATAGTCCATGATATTTTCCACGAGGAACTGGCAAACATATGTCTGGCACTCCTGATTTAACACCTTGCTTTTTTAAATTTGCAGCCTCTTGTTTATTTCTGCTTCCGCCATTTGGAATATGATGCATAAGCCGCAACTCTGGATATATCCCATATTGATATGATGCCCAACGGAATAAAGCTTCTTGCTCGGCGGCTTCGTGCTGTGTGTGACTTTTATGTAATTTTGCAGAACTTAAAAAGCCTATTGCTTTACAAGGCGAACCACAAGAAGAACATATACAGCCATCAGAAAACTTACTCTTGATTTCGTACATCGCTCTACAATTCACGCATTGTAATGCAATATTTTCTGTTTTTTCTTTGATGATTCTCTTAGTCAATTCTTTACTTGTTAATCGTCTAACCAATCTTTTACCTCCCATCGTGGTACTGTTTGTCCGTCTGTCTTATACATTATGACCGACATATACCAGTACCCATTATACTCATTGTATCTTGCATAGCATTTAACAAAGCGATACCCCTTATATTTCCGCTCCCAATATGCTGTATCGTCTAATCTTTCCCTTGCGATTCTTGCCAATCCACGAGTTGTAATTTTATTATCTTGAATCGTGACTTTTGGTTTCGCGAGATTTCTCGAGCAGACATAGCGTTTAGAACCTTGTGGGTCTTTAAGCATATATTTAGCAATAGCTTCAGGTCCAAACTTATTAGGCTGAAAACGGTCTGCGTTTGTTCGGATTCCATTTTGCCACATTGCTTCAAGTTCTTTTCTTGATATGCCACCAGTAAATATTACATGAAAGTGATAGTTATTACAGCCTTTCAATTCTCCTGTTTTGTATGTAACACATTCAATGACATATATGTACTTAAAAGGAGTTTCTAATTTTTTCTTTCGTCTAAGCAATTCTTCTCTTTGCTCCGCAAGGGCTTCTATTTCTGGCAACGCTTTCAAAGCTTCTTTAACTTTTGCTAATTCTTTCTGTCTTCGAGTTTTAAGTCTGCGGAAATAATTTGTTAAATCTTTACGAGCTTGCTTTTCATCTTGTGGAGCATTAGTTGGCTCGTAGGTTGGGTGCATAATTATATCATCTTCATCAAAATTTGCATTGATTAAGCGTATGAGCTTTTTTCTCAGCTTGTTTTTTTTGTTGTATCTCTTCTGTTCCTCTGTAGATGGTTTAGCTTTTGGTGCTCTTGAGCTTACCCTCCTTCCACCATTCCAGACAGGAAAAGAATCTATCTCTAACAATCTGCCTGATTTTGTTTTTTGCTGTCTAATCATTTCAGTGTACTCCTTATATCGTCGATAAGATAATATACAATACAAGACCCCAATGGGCATTATGCCCGTATTATATTGACGAATTACCACTGCTATGATATAATTTAATTGCATTCAGCAAGTGGCTTATATGTCACTCTTAGCTCGTCCGCTCCGAACGGACGAGCTTTTTATTTTCCTATTTTTCTTGCAGTTCAAGGTATTTATTTAAGTACCAGACTGCTTTTGCAATATCTTCATTACCGTTCTTGTTCTTATGCCTGTAAAGGTATTTGAAGGCGTTGCAAATGCAGAAGTTCTGTACCGCTTCTTTTCCCTGAGTTTCGAGCATTACCTCTATGCACTCAAACTTTCCTGTTTCGTAATGCATAGGGTGATTTACATTATCGTTGTTATTCAACACTATTCCTCCTTATTCAGATATGATACTTGACTTGGACTTACAATAGTTACTGAATGAAGACTTTTATCCATAAGTTCTACAGAAACATCAAGCTTACCATTCTTCATACGATAAATAATGCCAGAAATATAGGCATATTCCAACCTGTCACCATTCACTCGTTTAAATATAACTGGTTTTCTATTTACAAGTGCTTGTTTAAGTTCTTGACTTGTCATAATATCCTCCTATGAGTAATCCGAGAACGGTTTTTCCGCTCTCGGATTTTTTTTCTTTACCATGTTTCTATGATTATCTTTCCTGCTGACTTTCGGGTCTCTGGCTTAACTGGTAAACCTCGATAGTACCATTTCCCCCAAATCTTATTCTTTTTGCAATGGAACTATTAAGTCTATGCCACGCTTTCCTTTATAATAGCGAGCCTTTATTACTTCTTCGTCTAAGCCACTTATTTTTGCCCATTCTTTTACTGTATGAACCTCGTTGCGAATTTGAATCTTTATATTTCTAATGTCAACAGAAGCAAATAAATCAGCTCCCTGTTTTACCTTTCTTATATCTTTCTCTTACAGTATCATATTTAAGACCTGATATTCGCAGCCACATTCTGACTGTATTTTTAGTTCCGTTTATTTCAATTTCTTCATCAAGCCAACTCATCACAATACCTCCAGCTTGTCCTCAAATGATTTTATAAGTATTTTGATTTTCTCACTACAAAACTTAGCCTCATCGGAAGATATATTATTAACAAACTCAATCATCGAATTAAATGCACCAATACAGTTTTTATAATAAGCTTTGAAAATTTCTTTGTTATCAGCATCAGAATGCTTGCTTTCGGTGCGTGCTTTTTCAACCTCATTTTGCAAACTACTAATTCGCTGATTGAAAGCATCTTTATCGGCTTGAAACTGTTGTTCGATTTTCAAATATTCTTTTTCAAAGTCTTCTTTTTTTGCTTTGCTTCTGCTTTTGCGTGTTCATCCTTAAGCTTAGTAACACTTTCGGAGAGCTTTTCATTTTCTTTTTGAGCTGTACTAAGTTGCTTTTCAAGTTCTTCAGCTCGTTTTTTAGATTCTGTATCTTCTTGCACGGACACTTCAATCGGACAACTTTCAAGTTCTTCTATTCGCTCATTTGCGGTTATAAAGTTCAAGTGTTGTTTGCTCGTACTTGTTTTCAAGTTCATTATTACGTTTTTCAATTTCTTTAATTTTTGCTTGAAGTTCTCGATAACTAACATTGTTTACATCTACAACATCAACGATTTCATCTTGTTCAACATGAGACAAACTCGCAAGCAAGGATAATTTGCTTATTCCGATTTGTCCATACGTCTGGATTTTATCCTCCGATAGATTTTCTACTATGGTTATGTATTTATAAGCATTGCTGCGTTTCATACCAACCATGTTCTCGCAATAATCTTCAAATGTTTCATAGCCAAAAGCAGTATAAGCTTTACCATCACGCATTTTTTTGAGTCCTTGACACATTTCGATGATGTTCTGCTGTGCAAGCTCAGCAGAAGCAATTATATGTTGATGTAATTTGCTCGCTTCAATATATTGCTTTGATAACACATCAGGCTGTTTTGATGCAGACTGCATTTCTTTGATTTCGCTCATTCTTTAATTCCTCCAAAAAATCAGTGTACCGTTTTTCAAAATCAATAATCTCATCTGGTTTAGCACAAGTGGCCTCATTTCTGTAGCCATGACACTGTATAATCTGATAATCATTGCTAACCTCGACTGTGAAATAAGGCACATCTGGCTCGTCTTTTTTGCGTATGAATAAGATATTTGTTTTTCCATCAGCGTGACGCTGAACATAACCGCCAACACAGTGCTGCAACATCTTGCCTTCAAGTATTATTTCCGTTCCGCTTTCAGGGGCTTTCATAATAAGCTCATTTGTTTCAAATAATAATGGTTGTAATTGCTTAAAACGATTTTGTATCTGCTCTTCTTGATGCTTTTTAGCGAGGAAATTACTTTCTGCTAACACTCTGTCATGAGCAGCTTGTAAGTTTTTAGGCTTAATTTCTCCAATACCTCCAGGCAATTTACTTGCCATATAAAGATAGTCTTTCCATTGAGATAATCTTTGTATTGTCTTGGCATAGCTGAAAATTTGGTTCATGCTTAGATTCGTTAAATTTTTTTATTTCTTCTATATAATCAATTCCAAATCTATAAATTATTTTTACAATTTCAGCTATGTTATCAGCATTAGGCATATTTTTTATAGCGTATTGATACACTTTTAATTCTTGTATATTGCATAATTTCACAAGGTTTATGTCTTGCTTTCTTATTCCAAGCATTTTAAGCAAATTATTGCTTTTCCATTTGATTATTTTTGAATTGCTCAATCCCAACACAATATCATTCGCAATGCCAAGGAAGCCTGCTTTTACGATATATTCAAGATTATTGTGCTTAATATACTTGATTAGATATTCTATTTGTGTATATGCTCTACTCGAAAATGTTTCCATTTCACTATATTTTAAATCTGTTTCATATATCTGTTCAGGGGTTATTGCTATCGAATCTTCATAGCCTGTGTTTGTTATATAGCTCCACTGTGGTAAGCCTTTGTCTGTTTTTAAAGGATGCCAAGTATTATGTCGCAAATTGCTATCGTAGGTCCAGTTAAATCTTTGCATATGATTTTTTTCAAATACATAGAGATATTGATTACTAAGATAATAATCAGGCTCAAACTCTTCATTGTAAAAAGATTGATAAGCTTTTTATAACAAAAGCATATAGCCTTTGTTTGTAAGCTGTATAAACTATAAAGTGCCCTTTGTTTTCTAAAGTTTTATGACCTCGGCCAGCAGATTTTGCAACAACTTGCTTTCCGCAATATGGGCAAGTATATAATTGATTATGCTTCCATATAGTTGGAGTAGAGAAGGTACGCATATCTGATGAGTTTTTCTGCCATCGGTGACAGCTGGTACAGTAATATTTAATATTATTTTTTATGCGTTTATAAAAAAGCGTACTGAGGAAATTCATTTGCTATGGCATCTTCTTGCTCTCTGCTGATTTTTGGCAAGTCTTCGAGCAAACTATTAGTATTAGGTATCATACTGCCACCTCACCAGTCAAGAAGACTATCAAGTGATAGTGACAAGTTTTCTTTGTTAGATGTAGACTCTAATTCATATTCTGACATTAGAATTTTCATCTCAAACTTAATAACTGCTCCTGGAAAATAAAACTGAACAGCTTTGCTGTAAACTTCAAAATCTGAAACGGCATTGCCAAAATCTTTAGAAATCATGATAAGACAATTAATAAAATCATCACCATCAATAACAGCTCTTGCAAATTCTTCTGATTGTTCACAAAATGCAATGAGTGCATTTGCGGTCGGTTCTGCAATAACTTTAGCCTTTTGACCAAGTTTTTTTGCTTCAAAAGACTTGATTTTTTGTTTTGCTTGTTCTAAAATAGAATTAGAATTTTTCATAAATCTTTTGTGTTTCCGCTCTCGGAGCTGCAACTCTGAGGGCGGACTTTTTCTTTTATTTCTGACATTGTTATTTCTCCTTTTACTCATCGAATTTATAACTACATGGTTTGAATTTACTCATGTAAATACGATAATCTCGCTTATCAAATATCTTGTTTGCAAGTATCTCAAAGTCGTAGCGATTTTTGCAAATCTTATCAGCCTTAGCTGCCAGCTTATTCATCTTCTTTTCTAACTTTGTAGCTTTTTTTCTTTGCAACTTTCTTTTTGATTTTTAAGCAAATATTCTTGCGAAAATATTTAAATTTACCCGTTTTTCTCGCCTCTTTTCAGTTTCTTATCGCAACATGGGCATATATAGCACTTAATGTTTTTAGTAAGTATGCTCACATTCCATTTGTTAGAACATTTTTTACATAACCCTTTATATTTCTTTCTGCAAGCCACTGTTCATTTTTCATAATTTTGCAAAATCTATTTCATGCCTGTATATCTGTTTTTTACAGCTTCTTTCCTTTTATTTTCTAACATATTGCCAATGTATCTGCGTCCAGCAATATCTATTAGTGTTAGATAAGTGCTCCATGCCTCGAGAGGATTGTCATATTCTTTGCTTGTACTTTTTTACTGTCACTATGTATTTATTACTATCCTGGCAATATTGCATACTGATTCCACGCCATTTAGCTATTGTTACGCACATTTAAACTACTTCCTTTTGTCCATACGTCTGGATATTAACTGTCTATATTTGGTTTGCATTATTTAATCCAAGATATTCCTGAAATTCCTTTGGGTTTATGTAGTATGTATATCTACAGCCACCGCCCATATTAGTTGCAAAACCAAAAGGCAACAAGTTTCTTTGCAAGCCTATTCTTACAAACTGTGGGCTCACGCCCATTATCTTTGCCGCCTCAGCTACGCTTATTCTTTTTGAAGACATAACCTCACCTCCTTTTATTAATTAAACAACCTATTGTTAGTGACAAATATTCTGAGATAACCAACAAAAAAAATATGACTTAAATTATGAAAAGGGTGTGGTTCAATTAACTCCATTAGGGAATACCTTTATTTCTGTTTGCCTGACCCTTTACCCAATAAGAAACCAAATCCATAATCATCTCCAACATTTGCTCTGCGAAGTTGTCTATTATCTTAAAGAAATAGACGGCTATTATTTTACCTGTTATCAAAGAAGAAAGAGCAGAAACAATAACTACTAATAAGGTTGTTCCTAATATTTCTATTTTCCTCACCCCTCTCACTTTTCTTACTTGAGTGCATATTTTCCTCACAAACAATTATAAAAAGTATTGAATTTTATATATCCTTGCAGTAAAATTTCAATATAAATAATTGAAAGCGAGGTGCAATGCTATGAAACTGAATTACGATTGTGTCAGAGATGTTCTTTTAAAACTTGAAGAGATTTTAACTTGTGAATACTCTGACGGTACTATCTCTATTGAAAGTATGAACATTGACAATCTGTATCAGGCTTTATCTGATGATTATAGTGTAGAAGATATTTTTTACAGTGCTTATAATCTCGAGCAAGCAGGGTTCTTAGACGCTAATTTTTTATTTGGAGATGGGCGTATTGTTGATGGTGTAATTTTCAACATTACTTATTCAGGACATCAATTTTTACAACAAATTCGCCCTAAAACCGTTTGGGATAAGTCAAAATCTGTGTTTAAAAATATCGGTACAATATCTGTTGATATTATAAAATCAGTAACAAGTACAATTTTAACCGATACGATTAATCACTATATTCATCTTCCTGATTCATCAAATTCAACCTGATTTTGTAATAGGCAGCGTGAAGCTTTTAAGTTTCGCATTGCTTATTTTTTTTATGCAAAATTTCTGATGTCAAAATTTTGACTATCTCGTTTTTGCACTTTTGCATTTCTACGTTATCTAATTGTATATTGTGCTTCTCAATGTAATAGGTAATAAGTCGTAAACCCATTTTATATTTAAGTATTTTCCATATAGCTAATATCAACACATAAAACAGGCTGAACTCGCTGAAGCTGTTGGAATACCTAAAACTACATTAAGTAGTATGATACTTCGAGATAATACCAAAATTGAAATTGAAAAAATTTTTGCAAATATGTGAATATCTTGACTGTGACCCAGAAGAATTCATTACAATGAATTTCGAGAGCAAAGCTAAAAAAAAAATATGCCACCAAGTTTTACATTCAAAAATATTATGCGTTAGATGATTTTGGACGAGATGTTATTGATACAATACTTGACAAAGAATACGAACGTTGCACAACAGTAAAAGTATATAGGGCTGCACATTCGGAAGATAACCATGAAGATGAAATTGTAAAAATGTCAAAAGATGTATTGGCAAAAAAATTAAAAAACGCTCCAATGACAGATGAAGATTTATAATTTAATTAAATAAAAAAATCACCTCAAAGGGTATACTACCTTTGAGGTGACAAAACTTGATATATGGCAAATATAAAAATATAAGAAACGCAAGTTGGCAATGCGCAACAACCGCCGAAAAAATAGCCGAGATATGCAATATATCTATGCAAGCAGCTAAACATCGTGCAGAGCGTATGGCGATACTCGAGGCACGGAATAAGTATTATCTTCACCCACTCGAACGGCAAGTGCGTAAACAATTCGGAGATTATATAAAAAGAAAACCGCTCTCAAAGCCACAACCTTTGAGAGCGGAAGTTGAAAAATAGCGTTTAGAAAATACTACATTTCAAATATTATTAAAGAGGCATAGGAGGTATTATCTATGGGAGATTTCGCAGTTGTTTTAATCATATTAGCTTGTATATCGCCTTTTATTTTACTTATTATTATCAAGACAAAAAATAATAATATAATCTATAAAGCACAAAAACTGATGCAAAAGGTATGGCATAATAAGTATAAAACAACTAAGCAGGTTGGTAATTTATAATTGATGAAAAAAAATGCTGGTATGTTTATGGATATAACAGGGCTTATCGTTATTCTGATATAGTAGATTTTGAGATTATTCAAAACGGTACAAAATATCTTAAAAAATGGTATTACAAGAGCTGTTGTTGGAGGCTTACTATTCGGTGCAACAGGAGCAATTGTTGGAGCAAGTACGGCAAAAAGAATCTATTGTCGATAATATGTCTATCAATATTAGAGTTAACGACGCAAATAATCCACTTGTATCTATCATTTTAATATCAGAAGCTGTTAATACATCATCATACATACAGCAATACAGTACGACTTGCACACAAATCGTTACAATTATCATACATGAAAGATAACACAGCTAAAACAATTACTGTTGATAAAAATTCCACTCAATAGATACAAGAATTGCTGGCGTAAGATGTACTAATGATAAAGGACAAAGAAATACAAGCTATATACCAACACTACACAAAAAATGATAAGTTAATTTTTGTGCGTGAACCTCAAAACGAATATGATAAAAATGCAATAAAAGTTTATATGCGATTATCAACACATTGGATATATAAAATCAGAGCTTGCGGAAAAAATTGCTTCTTATGGATTGCGGCCAATTTCAAAAGGAATAATAACAGAAATAATAAAAAACGATAAATCATATTATTGCAAAATTCATATAAACATATAAATAAAAACCGCTCCCATCGAGTACCAATCAGTGAGAGCGGGGAATCATTACAACGGGTGCAATGATACGAAATTCGCAAAAATATTGTATCACACCCTTGTAAATTTTTCAAGTGAAGTTTACAAAGGGATTTTTGCACCCTTTTTAGAATTAAAAAGGAGTGTTAATATGAGATTACCAAATGGATATGGCAGTGTATATAAACTTTCTGGAAAACGAAGAAAGCCATACATTGCACGAAAAACAAGAGGCTATGACGATAATGGCAAACAGTTATATTCTATCATAGGCTATTACGCTACTCGTCAGCAAGCTTTACAAGCATTGGCAGACTATAACTTCAATCCATATGACCTTGAGCTTGGAAAGATAACCTTTGCCGAAATCTATAAAAAATGGTATGCGGATGAATTCAACGAAGACACGAACAAGTCTACAAAGCGAAACTACGAAGCTGCATATAAAAACTGCGAAATACTTCATAATATGAAAATGTTAGATATAAGACCTATTCATATGCAAAATGTATTAGACAACTTACATTTGAGTTATGCAAGTGTTAAAAGAGTGCATATCTTATTTAATAAAATGTTCCGCTGGTGCATACAACACGACTGCATAAAGAAAAATTACGCAGAATGTTTGAAAATCAATGTGAAATACGATTCTAAGCCCAAAAATGCATTTTCGACAGAAGAAATAAATCAGCTTTGGAAAGCTCAGAAAATAGATAGCTTAAAAATAGTGCTTATGCTAATATATAGTGGTGTTCGAGTTTCAGAACTTCTGAACTTAACAAAGGAAGACTTACATATTGATGAACAATATTTTTATGTTCGTGCATCTAAGACTGACTCAGGTATACGAATCGTTCCGATAGCTGATAAAGTCCTTCCATTTTGGAGGTATTTCCTTGAACATTCAACATGTAAATATGTAATTTGTACCGAAGATGGCAAAAGAATGACATATGATAATTTTAGAAAAAATTATTTCAATAATCTCATGATTAGTCTAGATATGAATCATACTATACACGAAACTCGTCATACTTGTATAAGTCAGCTTGTGCAAAAAAAATGCTAATCAAACAGTTATTAAGAAAATAGTCGGTCATAAATCAATAATGAATTTAACTGAAAAAGTATATACTCACATTGAAATTCAAGAGCTTATCTAAATTCAGCCATAACACCCGTATAGCTTTAGCAACTGTACGGGTGTTTATTTTTGTTAGTTGCTTGTTAGTTATTTGTTACAATTAAAAATTTTGCTCAAAGCAATGTGCCACCGCGGTCAAGACGCGGAATCGCTCGACAAGTCTCGCTCGTAGTGAATATGAGAGGTTTACCCATGCGGAGTACTAAACTACCGAACCGGGCGAACACAATTCGCCTCTACAATTAACTAACACACTTTTCAAAGACAGATAAAGTTTTGCTCAAGCTTTTTCAAAAGCTTGCAGGGTCGAGGACGGAGTCCCTTGTGGGTTTTAAGGGCGAAGCCCTTAACTTCTCTTGCCCCAAAGGGCGGACAAAGTCCGCCCTTAATAACTAATGTTGCTAACGAAAGAGAATGAATCAGCGGATAAAATCCGCCGATTTTAAGAAAAAATAAATGTTGGGCAAAGCCCAAAGGTGTTTCGCTCTCTGCGGAGAGCGACAAGGGCGTTGCCCTTGACCTATGAGCCTTTGAAAAGGCTCAAGCGAAACTTTTAAGTGTCTTAAGGAAAGTACAGTAGCTATATTGTAGGTAAACAATTTTTAATAATTATCTAAAAAGAATGTTCTTCACCATTCGATTTATAACCAACCATCGTATCTAAACAAACTGAATGTATACTATTGAAAATACTTTTCTCGATATTTGGATTGTCTTTCTTTAATTTACGGATAAGCTCCTTTACTTCCTTTCGCTTTGATGCTCCTATTCCATCCTCACTTTCAGCAGATTTCTCTGTGAAACAACAAGCACACTGGATAAACTCCAGATGATTATATTTTGTCCAAGCTATTATATCGTCCTCGTGTACACAATAAAGCGGCCTGATAAGCTCCATACCCTCAAAATTTGTGCTATGAAGCTTTGGTAACATAGCTTGAAGCTGAGAACCATAAAACATTCCTAATAATGTAGTTTCTATAACATCGTTGAAGTGGTGTCCAAGTGCGATTTTATTACAGCCAAGCTTTTTAGCTTGACTGTACAAATGACCTCTACGCATTTTAGCACAAAGATAACAAGGATTTTTTTCGGTTCTATCAGCTATATTAAATATATCGGTTTCAAATATTGTTATTGGTATTTCGAGCAGCTTTGCATTACTCTCAATCTTTTCTCGATTAATGCTATTATAGCCAGGGTCCATAACAAGAAATACAAGTTCAAAGGGAAAATCACTATGTCTTTGAAGCATTTGCAGAAGTTTTGCCAAAAGCATGGAATCCTTTCCACCAGAAATACAAACAGCTATTCTATCTCCCTCTTGGATAAGTTCATATTTCTTTATTGCCATAATAAATGGTACCCATATTCTTTTTCGATAGGTCTTGAAAAGACTTCTTTCTATCACCTGACATTGGCTAAGTTCTTTAGACATAAAATAATCACCCGAATTTTTTAATTATATTAAAGTTTATTTTAACACAAACATGAACTTTAGTCTATAATTTTGCACAATTAAGATAGTATTTTTGAGTGATTTATTTTTCTTATAACTAAAAATAAATCTTACGAAAAACAAGAGTCAATATTTCGTAAAATTCTTGCGTTTCGGCGAATTTATTGGTATAATATATTAAGAAAATGTTGATTTGCTTTTGATTTTTTTATATTTTAAACTATGAAAGGGGTAAACATTATGGGCTCTGACCCGTCTGTCGGTCGAATACGGATTGCTATTATTTATGCTATAGACAGAGCACATAATGTATTTTGTGCTCTGATTTGATTTTGTTAGGAAGTGCACAAAAAAATGATAAGCTACTATAAAACTATTAACAATAGAATTGAGGCTATTGATAATTATGAACCAGGCTGTTGGATAAACTGCGTTGAACCTGAGGGGGACGGGGTTGCAAGTCTTATAAAGGATTTTAATATTGAACCTGATTTCTTTAGGGCATCTCTTGATGAAGAGGAAAGCTCTCATATAGATAATGAAAATGGAGTTACGCTTATAATTATAGATATTCCTGTTGTTGAAAAGTTTAACAAGAGTATAAGATATGCTACCATGCCTATCGGCATTATGATTACCCCAAAAATGTTATAACTGTTTCTATTAAGGAAACTCCTATTCTTAGTGAATTTTCCGAGGGTGTCGTTAAAGATGTCTTTACTAACTATAAAACTCAATTTGTTTTTCATATAATGCTCAGAGTTGCAGCGAGATATTTGCAATATATTAAGCAGATTGATAAAATCAGCGAGCATGTAGAAGAAAAAAATGAAAAAATCTATGAAAAATAAAGAGATTATCCAGCTTTTTGAAATTCAGAAATCGCTGGTTTATTTTTCGTCTTCACTAAAGGCTGATGAAATTACTCTAGAAAAGCTTATGCGTGGCAGACATATCAAGCTTTATGAGGACGACCAAGACCTTCTTGAAGATGTTCTTATTGAAATTAAACAGGCAATAGAAATGGTTGGAATACACCTTAACATTATGTCAAGCACAATGGATACTTTCTCATCTGTTATAAGCAACAACCTTAATTATGTTATGAAAGTTCTTGCTTCTTTGACACTGATTGTTTCTATTCTACGGTTATCTCTGGCTTATATGGAATGAATATTGATGGAGGACTTCCATTTGATGATTTCTGGTGGTTCCCATTCGTATTATCAGCTATATTGATGATTTCGGCTTTTATAATTCTAAAAAAAGAATGATATGTTCTGATTGTATAAGGTACTTTTTTATATAAGGAGGCTTATGAGTTATGAATGAAAATGTGCTTTTTCATTTGCAAATTCCTAGAACGGTTAAGGCAAAATATGCTATTCTTCCAGGAGACCCTGCTCGTGTATCAAAAATAGCCTCTTACCTTGAAGATGCGGATTATCTCGTTTCAAACAGAGAATATACTACTTATTTTGGCACTCTTTGTGGTGAAAATGTTTTGGTAACATCGACTGGTATAGGCGGTCCATCTACGGCTATTGCCCTTGAAGAGCTTCATATGCTCGGTGTAGATACTATCATTCGCGTTGGAACTTGTGGTGGTATGCAAGAAACTGTAAAATCGGGCGACCTTATTACGCTCCAATAGAATTACCTGCAACTGCTGATTTTGAAGTTACATCAGCTTTAGTTAAAGCTGCAACAAAGCTTGATGAACACTATCATACGGGAATTATACATAGCAAAGACTCTTTCTATGGTCAGCATAATCCTGCAACTATGGCTGTTTCATATGAGCTTGAAAACAAATGGAAAGCCTTTATAAAATGTGGTGTACTCGCTTCTGAAATGGAAACAGCAGCTCTTTTTACTGTTTCAGCAGTGAGAAATATTCGTGCTGGTTCTATTCTACACGCAATATGGAATCAGGAACGCAGAAAATCTGGAGATAATTCCGAAAATATCAATACTGAAAATGCCGTTCTTACTGCTATTGAGGCATTAAAAATAATTATTGCTGAGGATAAGATGATAAATTAGCATAAGTTTAACAATAGGTTTATTAAACGATTTTATATTTTAAGAACAAAACACTTTTCAGGGAACCCCTGCGAGGGTTCCCTACGAAAACATTCCACTGGAATGTTTTTCTACCCTCCTGCGCTCAGAGAAGCATAAAGTATTTCGCTCTCTGCGGAGAGCGACAAGGGCGTTGCCCTTGACCTACGAGCCTTTGAAAAGGCTCGAGCGAAACTTTTAACTGTCTTGGAGAAGTTTATTTCATACAAAAAAGCATTGTATAATATTATTTTTTCTGATATAATGGATATGATTGATTTTTTTGAGGTGGTATCCATGAACGAAATATTGAACAATAACATTGCCAACAATGAAAAGAGTATAGTTGAAAAAAAGCTTACTTCTGAAATGGAGCTTGAACAACTTAAAGAGCGTTTACACGAAGCAGAGCTTGAGCTTTCAGACAAAAAGACTTTCCTTAATTGAAATTACGGCCGCAAGAAACGCTCTATATAAATCGGTTCAGTCACTACAAATGCAGCTTGCAGATGTCACTGCACAGCGTGAAAACGATATCAGGCATATGAAGCAGAACTTCGTCTGCGTCTTGAAGAAAAAAAACATGAGTTGCAAAGAGAAAAATACGACTTACTTGTAATAAAAGCAAAAAGATATGATGACTTACAAGAAAGTCTTATGAATATAAAAATGAAGGCTGAGGCTCGTGCCTTAGGCGTTATTGATGAGGCTCAGGAAAAGGCTATGGACGCTGTCAATGTTATTGACACGATTGAAAAAGAGGTTAATCTATTTCGTGAGGATATAGCTTGGCTCAGGCGTGATATAAAGATTGGTACTATAACCCTTGATGACAGGCTTGATACTCTATATAAGCGTATTTGCAAAAAAGTATGGATACCTTGACTAAAATTAAAAATAATTTCTATACGAGCAATAATATTCCGCTCGGAAATGAATTTGATGAAAGTTCTGAAAATCCTATTCCGAATATAAAATATCATGATGAAGAAGATATTCAAGAAGAACAGACTGACGCTGATAAAAAGGTATAAAGCACAAGGAAAATTTATTGCTAACAAAAGATTCATCGGTGGACTTCGTCCACCGATTGGAAAAAATAAATGTTGGGCTTCGCCCAAAAAGCGTTTCGCTCTCTGCGGAGAGCGACAAGGGCGTTGCCCTTGACCTACGAGCCTTTGGAAAGGCTCGAGCGAAACTTTTAAATGTCTTGGGGAAGTGCGTTAGTTAATCGGTAGTTCATTGGAAATTTCTTCGACCGCGTCAACAAACTTCTCTTAAAAGTGTCGAGCGAGACTTGCCGAGCGATTCCGCATCTTGTCCTGTGCGGTCACGCACCGCCATAATTTTATTTTGCTCTTTTTTTTTGACAGATATGCTCAACAAAAACAACATTGACAATACAAGAATTGCTATTCCACCAGTAAGATGCGTTGCTGTATTTGGTGTTGCTCTCTCTGAAAAACTATTAAAAACATTACTTACTGGCTTATAGAACAATGTAATTATATATGTGCAAAATCCATTAAGTATGGCAGCAAACACTCTGAAAAGAATAAACAACAGCTTATTCGGCTGTATTTCTGAAAGTATACCCCATATTTGCAAATATACACAAAAGCCACCAAATGCTATAACCGCAGATAAAATATATAGTGGAAATGTCCCTTCTGCTATTACATTACACGCACCAGTAACCTCTAAAATTGATGGCAAAATTATCTTTGAACAACTCAACCCCATAGATGAAAATATTTTTTCTATAAACCGCTCTGCCCCACTTTGCTCTATAATTCCTATGAACGTCTGAAATAATATAACCAAAGCTGACAACGAAATTATTCCTTTTGAGCCATCTGTACACGCCTTTATAAAAGCGTTTTGTTGGCTGATAGTATCTTTTGGCTTGTTTTTTCTCTTTAATAGATTTTTCAGGATAGAAAAAATCTTGAGATTATTCCTAAGATTAAGCCTGATATAAGTTGGGATACAAGTAGAATTATTCCAAGCTTTGTATTGCCTAAGAGAACTGTTCCTACTGCTGTTATCAAAAAAGCTGGTCCTGCACCGACGCAAAAAAGCGACATTCGCCTTGCTTGATTCAAAGAGATTTGCTTTGTTTCATACATTCCTGCTATGCCTCTTGCGCCAACAGGAAAACCTCCTATGAAACTCATTATTACAGTAGGTGCTGTTGAACCATCAAGTCGGAACAGAAATCTCATTATTGGAGAAAACATTTCTCCAAGTATTGACGATACCCCAGAACGAACTATATACGATGACAATACCATAAATGGAAACAAAGATGGTACTAAAAGTTCAAGGCAATATTCAAGTCCCTTTTTGCACCTTCAGATGCACCTTTCGGAAAGATTGTAAGCAAAGTACAGAATAATAAAATCATTGCAATTTTTACTATCATGTGAATTAATTTTTTTAACTTCAGAGAATAAAACATATAAATCACCAAAACTTTTTTAATATAATCATATGATTTGTTTGCTGATTAAATAACTTTTTATTCTCTAAAAGATTATTCGTACAAAGTTTACCAGAAGTCGTCAAATTTTACAACTTTTAACACAAATCGAAATTTTTTGCTATAATATTAAGTGGATGGTTTATTGCAAACATCTATCCATCATTTTTTATCACCATTTAAAGCAAAGGCACCGCAAAAACAATGCGATGCCTTTATCTTTTTTTATATAGGTTATATAGGCAAATCGGTATTTGCTCATAACTTTACTATTTTATCGTAGATTCTTACTATTACTATATAATATCCGATATAAAATATTAACATAATGTCCAGCAATACAAGCTGTGGGTCAAATTCTCTGCACATTTTATCATTCTACCTGCTTTTTGTTTCTATGGACATTGTGGGGGTCGTCATCAATGATAAAAATTCAATACACTATTTAATCTCTTAACGGATACTATCTGCCCACTTCTTGAGTTCTATTTCATCAGCATTTTCTTCAAAACGCTTGCCTTCTTTTTAGAATTGCTCCCTTACAAGATGGTGCAAGCTCTGAGTTTGTCTTTCCCATACGGCTTGAGCCTGAGGTTGCAAAAGGTATGATTGTTTTACCTGTTAAATCGTACTGCTCAAGAAATGTATTTATAATTGTAGGGGCAACATACCACCATATCGGAAATCCTACATAAATAGTATCATAATCTGCGATATTATCAAGCTTCTCAGCAACAGCGGGTCTGAAGCTCTTATCGCTCATTTCTACACTTGAACGGCTTTTTTATTTGTCCAGTCAAGGTCTGCGGTGGTATATGGTTTTTCGGGCTTTATCTCGAAAATATCAGCATCTACTGCATCAGCAAATCTTTTGCCAATTTTGCAGTTACACCACTTGCCGAAAAATACGCTACTAACTTTTTACTCATTTTAGATTCCTCCATATTATTTTATAGACTTTCCCAAGACAATTAAAAGTTTCGCTCGAGCCTTTTCAAAGGCTCGCAGTTTCCAAAGGCAGAGCCTTTGGTCGCTCTCCGCAGAGAGCGAAACACTTTTGGGCGAAGCCCAACATTTGTTTTTTCTTAGGCGGCGGACTTCGTCCGCCGCTCAATACTTTAATTAGCAACATTAGTCATTAAGTGCGAACTTCGTTCGCACTTAGAAAGCAAAGAATGTTAAGGGCTTTGCCCTTAAAACCCACGAGGGACTCCGTCCCTCGACCCTGCAAGCTTTTCTGAAAAGCTTGAGCAAAACTTTTGAGCATCTTTAGAAAGTTTGCTAACTAATCGGCAGTTTAGTTCTCCGCTTGGAAAACTAATTAGCTATATTATACACTTTTTGAATAAAAAAGTAAACAGCCTTAGTCTATTTTTGACTTAGGCTGTTAATAAATTTAGGCTTTAATTATAATCTTACGATAAGTATTGAACTTAATCCATTTAGCAAAAAATTGTGGGTCGTTGCTATCTGCAAGAGAATTATATTCTTTAAGGAAGTCTTGTACAGCTTTGTTATTATCTGCGACAACCTCAAAGCCTCGTCCATTTATGACAGGAAACCGCTATATTCATACTCGCTTGCAGGAATAATAGCTGTGATTTTCTTATCTCTCACGCTAATAGCTACTTGGTCACGAAGTACGATTATATCAAAGCTATCTGGATAATGGTAGCTTTCACCGTCAACAGGAATTTCATCACCGACTGTATAGGTGTTTCTTACTGGCTGATACTTCAAAACATTAAGGCTTGATGTATCATAGTAGAATTCCTCGAATATATCGCCTCTTGCTTCAACATCTCCAAGCTTAAATGATGCCTTTGCTGAGCCTGAAACTGCCTTTTGGCTGACATCTTCAATAACACCGCAAGCTGATGTCATATTGGTAACTCTATCAATGAGAATAATTTCTCCGAGTGTTTTATGTGCTGAGAAAAGGTCTGCAACAATAGCTTCTGTGAGGAGAATTTCGCAAACAGCTATACCATTCTTTTCGAGAGTTTCTGTCTTGATATGCTCGCCTGTATTTACATTAACTGCATAATCAATGGCAGTAATAATGCCAGAAATAGTCTTTGTGCCAAGCTTGACAAGATAATCCTTGCCAATAACGAGTGGTTCATCGTCCATCCAAAGAAGTGAGACCTTGAGCTTTTTATATACTGCAATATCAGCATTCTTTGAAAGCACGCAGCCTCTTGAAACATCAACCTCTTTATCTAAGGTTATTGTTACTGGCTGACCTTTATGTGCTGATTTTACCTCTTTGTCTGTAACGAAAACACTCTTGACATTTGCTTTTTCGTTGCTTGGCAATGCGACAATCTCATCGCCTACGCTTATACTTCCTGCTTCAATTTGTCCCTGAAAACCTCTGAATGTATGGTCTGGACGGCATACTCTCTGAACTGGCATATAGAAACCCTTTTCCTCGTCTGAGGAGGATATATCGACAGTTTCGAGATACTCCAAAAGCGGAACTCCGTCATACCACTTGATATTTTCGGACTTGGTGGTGACATTATCGCCCTCTGTTGCTGACAAAGGAATAATCTTTACATTATCAAGTTTAAGTTCTTCTTTAAGCTCATCAATCTGCTTTACGATTTCATTAAAGCGTTCCTTGCTATAACCGACTAAATCCATCTTATTTATAGCAAAGACAAAGTAACGAATACCCATAAGCTTGCAGATTCTTGCGTGACGCCTTGTCTGAACAAGAACGCCTTGTGAAGCGTCAACAAGAATAACAGCTAAATCTGCAAAGGACGCACCGACTGCCATATTTCTTGTATATTCTTCATGTCCCGGTGTATCGGCAACTATAAAGCTTCTGTTATCTGTTGTAAAATAGCGATAGGCAACATCTATTGTAATGCCCTGCTCACGCTCTGCCATAAGTCCATCAAGGAGAAGTGAATAATCTATTGCACCGTTTCGGCTACCAACTTTACTATCAAGTTCAAGAGCTTTTTCTTGGTCGGCATAAATCAACTTTGCATCATATAATATATGTCCGATAAGTGTTGATTTTCCGTCATCAACACTTCCGCAGGTTATAAATTTGAGTAATCCTTTCATTAGAAATAGCCCTCCCTTTTTCTACGCTCCATACTTCCTGCCGCCTCATTGTCGATAACTCTTGATGTACGCTCTGAGGATACTGAGCTTAGAGTTTCATCAATGATTTCATCGAGTGTAGTTGCGGTGGATTCTATACCACCTGTAAGCGGATAGCAACCAAGTGTTCTGAAACGAACCGACTTCATCTGCGGAACTTCTCCCTCTTTGAGTGGGAAACGGTCATCATCAACCATTATGATGTTGCCGTCACGCTCTACAACAGGGCGTTCAGCTGCAAAATAAAGAGGAACTATATCTATATTCTCACGCTTGATATATTGCCATATATCTTTTTCTGTCCAGTTTGAGATTGGGAAAACTCTTATGCTCTCTCCCTTATTTATCTTTGTGTTATAAAGCTTCCACATTTCAGGACGCTGATTTTTTGGGTCCCATGCCTGAGCTTCATTTCGGAAAGAGAAAATTCTTTCCTTTGCTCTTGACTTTTCCTCGTCACGCCTACCACCACCGAATGCCGCTGTAAAAGCCATATTTGGTGAGTGCCTGCTTGAGAGCCTGAGTTTTCATAATATCAGTATAAGCTGCTCCGTGGTCAAATGGATTTATTCCTTGCTTAACTCCATCTTCGTTTGTATAGACTATTATTTCTATACCGAGTTTCTTGGCTGTTTCATCACGGAATTTAATCATATCCTTAAACTTCCATGTTGTATCTATGTGCATAAAAAGGAAAAGGAGGTTTTTCGGGATAAAACGCTTTCATAGCAAGATGAAGCATTACAGAGCTATCTTTTCCTATTGAATAAAGCATTACTGGCTTTTCACATTCGGCAGCTACTTCTCTGATGATGTATATAGCTTCTGCTTCGAGTTCGTCAAGATGTGAAAGTTCACTCATTTTCTTCTCTCCTTAATATTTATTTGATTCCCTTTGGTTTATATCTATCTTAATGGTATCACCCTGAGGTTTTTCTATTATCCAGCTTAAAATATCTCCGCTCTTTTCGGTATGAACCATACTGCCCATACCACCTATATCCGCACCGAGATAGAAATTTATTGCGTGTACGGGACATTCTTTAATGCAAGAGGTACAGCCCCAGCAATCCTTTGGATACTTGATATATGCCTTACCGCTCTCATCTATTTTGATAAGACTTCCGGGACAGACATTTTGGCATCTTCCACAACCAACACATTTTTGTTTGTTAATTGCTATGCTCATAGCTCTTACCTCCCGGTACTAAATCACGAAGGATTATTTTTATTTCGCCGTTTTCAAGGCGTGAATTTACATATTTGTTGAAGTTCTTATCGTCCTTATTCGGATAATCGAGATTTTCTGCAAAGCTATGCCAACGGGTTTCTTTTCTTGCTTTGAGATGTGCTATAACACTTCTGCAAACTGTAAGTCTTTCACGAAGTTCATAGATATACATAAGCTCTTGAAAATCTTCTGCATAAAGAGAATCTGAAAGTTCTGTGAGCTGTTTAATTTTATAGTCTGCAATATCAAGCTGTTTCTCATTAAAACGATAATTTGTTTTAATACCGCCTGCATAGGAATCCATAACGCTCTGCATAGCTTCTTCAAGTTGTTCTGTTGTAAAGCGGGAATCCTTTTTGGTAAGAAAGCTTTCAACCTCTGAAATGTGGCTGTCTATATTACTGCTCTCGATAGGTGAAATTCCATTTTCGGAAACATATTCAACTGCGGAAAGGGCTGCAATCTCACCCTCTGCCAAAGCACCTGTGACATATTTCTGAGGAGCACCTCCGGCAACATCACCACCTGCAAACAAACCATTGACTGTAGTTGCTCTCTTTGTGTCAACCCAATAGCCACTTGCTGTATGACCACCTACTATGTAAGGCTCTGTACCCTCGATTTCAACATTCTGCTGAGATGGATTCTTTCCGCTCTCTATCCACTTTATAGTCTGTGAAGGAGCCATATTCAAATATGCTTTGAGCAAGGATTCGTCTTGTTCGGGCGTGATACCCTCTGTTCTAAGATAGCAAGGACCTCTGCCCTCTTGATTTTCATTAACTGTGCCGTAAACTCTCTCTGAAGTGGTTAAGCCATATTTTGTTTCGTAAACTTCTCCAAGTGAATTTACTTGTTTAGCACCGACGCCCTGTGCAAGAGTACCTGTCGGGGCAATCGTATCTTTACATCTTAAAGCTATAAAACGCATTTCAAAAGTGGTCATCTCTGCACCAGCTTTTATTCCCATTGCATAACCTGCACCTGTGTTGAATGGCGGATACCACATTTTATGGCGTGAAAATCCCGGATTATTTGGCTTATAAAGTCCCGCCGCACCACCTGTGGCAATTATTACTGCCTTAGCCTCGATAGTATAGAATGTATCATCATCTATGCCTATTCCAAAAGCACCTTGGATTCTGTTATCTTTTACGGCAAAGTCGATTATATTTACTCTATTGAGAATAGTTGTATTTGGCAAGGCTTCTACTGCTTTAGCAAGTATAGGCTTTATATTTTCACCATTTATTTTAAGATTACGGTTTCCTCGTGTTACATACTTGCCATTTTCGTCCTTGAGAATTACAAGTCCGAGCTGTTCAAGTCTATGTGTAACGGAATTAAGTCTTTCGGACATTGTAAGTAGCAAATCTTCTCTTACTATGCCATCTGCATCGTGCTTTGCGTAATCAACATAGTCCTGAGGGGTTCTGCCCTCTGTGATATACGCATTAAGAGCGTTTACACCAGCCGCAAGGCAACCACTTCTTTTTATGTGTGCCTTTTCGCAGATTATAACTTTTTATCAGAATTTTCGGATATTATCAAAGCCGCATAGCAGCCTGCTGTTCCGCCGCCTATAATCAGAATATCTGTTGTAAGCTTTTCTGTCTTCATATTGCTTCCCTCATTTTTTGAAACTACCGCACTTCCCCAAGAACCTTAAAAGTTTCGCTTGAGCCTTTTTTCTTTTGTTAACAACATTAGTTATTAAGTGCGGACTTTGTCCGCACTTAGAGTGCAAAGAATGTTAAGGGCGTTGCCCTTAAAACCTATGAGGGACTCCGTCCCTCAACCCTGCAAGCTTTTTGAAAAAGCTTGAGCAAAAACTTTTGAGTGTCTTAATAGAAGTGCTTCAGCTAACTGCTAAATTCGTCAGCCGCGATAACAATCTTCTCTTGCTCACTACGAGCGAGGCTTGCCGAGCGATTCCGCGTCTTGGGTGCGGCGGCTCGCCGCTTAAGGGCGTTGCCCTTAAAACCCACCAAAGGCTCCGCCTTTGGAAACTGCAAGCTTTTCAAAAAGCTTGAGCAAAACTTTTGAATGTCTTAATAGAAGTGCCTCAGCTAACTGCTAAATTCGTCAGCCGCGATAACAATCTTCTCTTGCTCACTACGAGCGAGGCTTGTCGAGCGATTCCGCGTCTTGGGAGCGGCGGCTCGCCGCTTTAGGAAAATTTATTAGCTCATTGGCAATTACTAACTGTTTAACCCTCTATTATGAGTTCTTCTTTTTTCTGCGGTATCTCCAGTGATTTTGAATGAATTTAATACAGGCTCGGCTCTATTCATAAGAGATAAAATCATATAGCTTGCTTTGCTGTCATAGGCAAGTCTTTTATCCTCTTCCGAAGGTCTTGATGGCGATTCTGGGTGAGAATGCCAGTTGCCAAGAGGTGCGTAACCTTTACTTCTCATATCTTTGATTGTGGCAAGCTGTTCTTTCGGGTCAAGTGTAAAATGCTCATTGGAATGGTCTATATTTGTGAGAAGATAGACTTCCTTTTTATTGTCTTATCACCGTTTTCAACTATACCTGCAATCAGACCGCAAGCCTCATTTGGAAGTTCTTTTTCTGCGTGTGCAAGAATTTTTTCATAATCTGATTTTGATAACTTAATCATAAATGTACACCGTCACATTCCACCTGTTCGTAGTCGATAAGTTTTGTGATAGTCGGGTGCTTGCCACAAATTGGGCAATTATCTGTATTGCTTGGAAGCTTAACCTTTCTGAACTCCATTTTAAGAGCATCATATGTAAGGAGATAGCCTGTAAGCAAATCTCCCTGACCAAGAATATACTTGATAGCTTCCATTGCCTGAAGACTTCCGATAATTCCACCCATTGCACCAATAACTCCTGCTTGCTTACAAGTGGGAACAGCGTCCTTTGGAGGTGGATTTCTGAATACACATCTATAACAAGGACCTTTTCCTGGAACATAAGTCATAAGCTGTCCCTGAAAACGAATGATTCCTGCGTGTGAGAATGGTTTTTCTTTGCCATTACGCAAGCGTCATTGATCAAGAACTTTGCTGGGAAGTTGTCTGTTCCATCAATAACGAAATCGTAGTCCTTAATCAAATCAAGGATATTTTCACTTGTAACAAAGGTATGATATGTAATAACCTTAACATCAGGGTTGATTTCTTCCATAGTTTTCTTTGCGGATTCAACCTTTGGAGTTCCAACATCATTTGTTGTATGGATAACCTGACGCTGAAGATTTGATAAATCTACATCATCTGCATCGGCGATACCGATAGTTCCGACACCTGCTGCTGCAAGATATAGAGCAACTGGTGAACCTAAACCGCCTGCACCAATGATGAGAACCTTAGCATTGAGGAGCTTTTTCTGTCCTTTTGCTCCAACTTCTTTTAATATAATGTGTCTTGAATAACGCTCAAGCTGTTCATTTGTAAAAGCCATTACTGACCACCTCCCATGAAATAAAGGAACTCTACAACATCGCCGTCTTTAAGTTTTGTGCTTTCAAATGCACCGCTCTCGACAAATTCATCGTTGATTGTAACTGTGACATATTCTGGGGTTTCTACCTTTTCATCTATAACGAGCTGTGCAACTGTAAGATTATCTGCAACCTCTTTGTTTACGCCTGCTACTGTGATTTTCATAATTATCTCTCCTGCTTACTTTAATTTTTCTATCTCATCAACTATTTCTGACTTCTTGACAGTGCCTCTGAGTCTTAACTGCTCTTGACCGTCCTTAAAGAAAATAATTGTTGGTGATGCCTGAACTTCGTATTTTTCCATAAGAGCTGAATCAAAGTTTATGTTTACCTTGACAACCTTTAAGCTATCGCCATATTCTCTTTCAAGCTCTGAAAGAACAGGTGATAATCTCTTGCAAGGAATACAGCTATCTGAATAGAAATCTGTTAAAACAAGCTTATCTGAATTAAGAACTTCCTGCTCAAAATTTTCTGTATTAACACGAACTGCCATTTAATCACCAACCTTTTTTTTACGATAAGATTATAAGTGCCGTCCTCATTATCTATGAGTTTCAAAATCTGATGTCCCTCTTCCTTAATACTTCTTGGAACATTCTGAACAGGTTCGCCATCATTCATCTTGACTGACAAAATCTGTCCGTCATCAAGCTCCTCTAAGGCAACTTTTGCTTTTACAAAGGTTGTAGGGCAAACTACATCTGTAATATCTACGATATCATCAATAATAAAATCAGCCATTGTATGCCTCCAAAATCTTTTCTTCAAATTTTTCTTTTCCTACTCGGTCTATTGTAAATTTGAAACGCTCGCTTGGCTTTGCATTATCCGCAAAAAACTTTATAGCAGCATCACAAATTCTGATAAGCTTTTTCTTTGTCCTCAATAAATGGGATTATTGTTTCGCCCTTGTTTATTGAATTACCAAACAAGCCACCAAAAGAAACTATATATCCATGAACTGTATCCCACGCATCTGTTGGGCAAGCCTTGAAGCATCTTCCGCAGAAATTACACTTGTTCTTGTCAACAGTGATTTTGCCGTCTTTAAGAGTGATTGCATTCTGTCGGCAAGCTTTTACACATACGCCACAACCAATACAATCGCTTTCTCTCCAATCGACCTTTATTCCGCCCTTGATTCCTAAGTCGTTTTCTTCGGATTTAAGGCAGTTATTCTGACAGCCTGTTATGCCGAACTTAAACTTATGTGGAAGCTCCATTGCGAAATATCTATCATCAAGCTCCTTTGCAAGAGCATATGTATCAATACAGCCACTTGGACATACTGCTTGTCCCTGACAGGCAGTTATTGTACGAACTCTCGGTCCGCAGACGCCAGGCTCTACATCGCCCGCTGCAAGTGTATTCTTAACTTCTTCTATATCATCTAACTTAATAAATGGAATTTCTACGCTCTGTCTTGATGTGAGATGTACATAACCATCTCCGTATTTATCAGAAACTTCTGCAATTTTTGCAAGCTGCTTAGCTGTAAGATTTCCTCCGACAACTCTCAACCTAAGAGAAAAATTATTTTTTTGTTTTTGACGCATAAATCCGCCTTTTTTAAGAGTTGCATAATCAACTGCCATTTGTTACTCCTCCTTGCAAGGAATTCTCTCCCTTGACCTAAACTTTAATTATAAAATGTTAAGAATTATAGCTGGAAGCATTCATCTTATTTATTGCTTGCTCGAAGTCTTCTATCAAGTCTTTTATATCCTCTATACCAACGCTTACTCGAATACTATCTTCATAAACGCCTGCGGATTGCTTCTGAGCTTCTGTGCTATGAGCATATATCGTGCTTGATGGGTGAATAACAAGAGTTCTTACATCACCTATATTAGTAGCGTTTATTGAGTATTTAAGGTTATTGATAAGATTAAAGGCTCTCTCTTTGCTACCTGCACGAATTGTTAAGATTGCTCCACCTTTTCCATTAAACATTCGCTTTGCAAGCGGATAATATGGTGAGCTTTCAAGGGCTGGGTAATTAACTTCAACTCCATCTGCTGTGCTTAGATATTTAGCAAGCTTCAGTGCGTTATCACAAATACGCTCCATTCGTAAACCGAGAGTTTCAAGACCAACGGAATTAAGGAATGCGTTGAATGGTGAAAGACAACAACCAACATTTCTCCATATTCCGTTTCTTAGCTTTGCGAGATAAGCAAATTTTCCATACTTCTTATATTCAGCCATTCCCTTATACTTATCAGTATCCCATTTAAAATTGCCACTGTCAACTATTATTCCGCTTATGGAATTTCCTCCGCCATTTATATACTTTGATGAGGAATGAATTACTATATCTGCTCCGGAATCTATCGGTCGGATAAGATAGGAAGTAGCTGTTGTGCTATCTATTATAAGTGGAATATTATATTTATGAACTATCTCTGAGACCTCTTTTATATCGACAATATCAAGCTTTGATTTCCTATAAGTTCTGTAAAAACTGCCTTTGTTTTATTATTTATAAGAGGTTCTACGCTTTCGGCTGAAATATGCTCTACGAACTTAGTTGTAATTCCGAAAGCTTTCAGGTCTGAAAACAAATCTATCGTTCCTCCGAAAAGCCCTGAACCTGCTATAATCTCATCGCCAGCTTCTAATATATTTAAAAGTGACATTGTAACAGCCGCCATACCTGATGAACAGGCAATCGCCCCTATTCCATTTTCGATAGAAGCAACTCGACTCTCGAAAGATGAAACTGTCGGATTACTTATTCTTGTGTATGCAAAACCAGTGGCTTTATTATTAAAGACTTTTTTCGAGCTGTTCAGCAGATTCCTGCGAGAAAGCACTTACCTGATAAATCGGGTAAGTGTAGCTCCTGTCTTTTTATCAATTTCAAATCCTCGGTGCAATAAAGCTGTATTGAACTCCATAATATCACCAACCCTTTTCAACAAACCTTGAAGTGCTTCCAATTATAACCTACTTAACATATAATTTCAATAGGTATTATAAGATTTTAGCGTTTTACATAATTTTAATTTTTATAGAAGGCTATTTTTTATATTTCTTACAATGTCTATTTATTTAGTATATATTGATTTTCTAGAAATTCTGTGATAGCCTATTATTAATATATGTTTCGTATGTAATTAGATGAGATTTTTTAAGGAGCGTGTTCTTTTTGAAAGTACCAATGAAAGTACCAATGAAAGTACCAATGAAAGTTCAATTAGGTATTATGGCTATGATAGATATTGCCACAAATTCACAAGGCGGACGAGTTGTTACCACGACAAGTATTTCTAAGCGTCAGAATATTTCCCCTAAGTATCTTGAACAGATACTCCCTGCTCTAAGACTTGCTATGCTTATAAGAAGTCAGAAAGGTTCTAATGGCGGATATATCATAACAAAACCATGCAATCAAATTACCCTAAAGGATATTATAAATGCACTTGACCCTAATATTCTTTCTGATGTGTATTTTGATACTAATAACAAAAATTCAACTATGATAGATACTATAAATGATGATTTATGGAATAATATGACTTCATATTTGCAGGACTATACAGAGAAAATTACGCTTAAAGATATTTGTGATGACTACCGTCAAAGACTTGATAACCAAGAGGCTCAGTTTATGTATTATATTTAACCAGCTTTCCTAAGACACTTAAAGTTTCGCTCAAGCCTTTTCAAAAGGCTTGCGGTTTCCAAAGGCAGAGCCTTTGGTGGGTTTTAAGGGCAAGCCCTTAACATTCTTGCTTCTAAAGCGGTGGACAAAGTCCACCGCTTAATTTTTTCTTGTTAGTAGCATTAGTTTTACAGGGAACCCCTGCGAGGGGGGTTCCTACGAAAACATTCCACTGGAATGTTTTTCTACCCTCCTGCGCTTTGTGAAGTATAAAGTGTTTCGCTCTCTGCGGAGAGCGACAAAGGGCGTTGCCCTTGACCTATGAGCCTTTAAAAAAGGCTCAAGCGAAACTTTTAAGGTTCTTGGGAAAGTGAGATTGCTAAGACAAAAAACAGCCCAAGGATAATTTCCTTGGACTGTTTTTCTTTGTATTTAAATCAATTACTTGATTACTCTTACCTTGATAACGCCATCAATAGCTTCAATAGCAGCTACATCAAAATCGCCTGTTACATCAAGTATTGTGTATGCGTATTCTTTTCTTGACTTGCTCTGCATATTCTCAATGTTAGCACCTGCAAGAGCAGTTGTTACTGCACTAATCATATTTGGAACATTCTTGTGAATAACACAAATTCTTGTACCTGTGCCACGAACCATAGAAACCGCTGGAAGTGTTACAGAATTCTTGATATTACCATTCTCGAGGTAGTCCTTAATCTCATCAGCAGCCATCTTTGCACAATTATCCTCTGATTCAGGTGTAGACGCACCGAGGTGAGGCGTTACGATTACATTCTCAACATCGAGAAGCTCTGGTGCTGCAAAGTCTGTTATATACTTTGCAATCTTGCCATCAGCAACTGCTGAAAGAACTGCTTCGTTATCAGCTAAATCTCCACGAGCAAAGTTGAGAATACGAACACCGTCTTTCATCTTTGCAATATTTTCCTTGCCGATTACGCCCTTTGTTTCTGGTGTGAGCGGAACATGAAGTGTGATATAATCGCTATTCTCGAAAATATCATTAAGAGAAACAACATGCTTAACCTTTGGTGAAAGTCCCCATGCTGCATCAACAGAAATGAATGGGTCATAGCCAAGAACATTCATTCCAAGTGAAACTGCTGCATTAGCAACAAGAATACCAATAGCACCAAGACCGATTACGCCAAGTGTCTTACCCTTTATTTCAGGACCGACAAACTGGCTCTTGCCTTTTTCTACGAGCTTTGCTGCATCTGCATTATCCTTGAGAGTCTTTGCCCACTCGATACCCTCAACAATCTTTCTTGAGCTGAGGAACAATGCTGAAAGAACAAGCTCCTTAACAGCATTTGCATTAGCACCAGGTGTATTGAAAACTACGATACCCTGCTCTGTGCATTTATCAAGAGGAATATTGTTGACACCTGCACCTGCTCTTGCGATTGCAAGAAGGCTTGAAGGAAGTTCCATATCGTGCATAGATGCTGAACGAACGAGAACTGCATCAGGATTTTCAACAGAATCTGCAACATTGTAATTATCGCCAAGACGGGAAAGTCCTGCCTTAGAGATTTTATTAAGTGTAAGAATATTATACATTAAAATCAACCCTCTAATGTTATTTGTAATTAGGCGTTCTTAGCCTCGAACTCTGCCATAAACTTAACAAGAGCTTCTACACCCTCATATGGCATTGCATTATAGATAGAAGCACGAATACCGCCAACTGTTCTATGTCCCTTGATGTTGACAAGACCTTGCTCTGTTGCTTCCTTAACGAACTTAGCATCAAGCTCATCACTGCCTGTAACGAATGGTACATTCATAAGTGAACGGTCTTCAGGAACAACTGTGCCTCTGAACATCTTAGAGTTATCGAGGAAGTTATAAAGCAATGCTGCTTTCTTCTCGTTAAGCTTCTTCATATTCTCAAGACCGCCGATTTCGTTCTTAATCCACTCAAGAACAAGCTTTGCAATGTAGATTGTATAGCAAGGTGGTGTATTGAACATAGAGCCGTTATCTGCGTGTGTCTTATAGTCGAGCATTGTAGGAGTGATGTCACGAGCGTGACCAATAAGGTCCTCACGAATGATTACTACTGTAAGACCAGCAGGAGCCATGTTCTTCTGAGCACCTGCATAAACCATACCAAACTTAGAAATATCAAGTGGTGTGGAAAGAATGCAGGAAGAAATATCAGCAACAAGTGGTACATTTCCTGTTTCAGGAATTTCGTGATAAACTGTACCATAGATTGTATTATTCATACAAATATAGAAATAGTCAGCATCCTTTGTAAATGTTGATGGGTCGAGCTTAGGAATATATGAGAAAGTCTTATCCTTAGAGGAAGCAACTACATTAGCTTCACCATAGCGTGCAGCCTCTTTATAAGCCTTTGTTGCCCATTGACCTGTAAGAACATAATCAGCCTTGCCTGAACCATTCATAAGGTTGAGAGGAATAGCAGCGAACTGTGTTGATGCACCGCCCTGGAGGAAGAGAACCTTATAGTTATCAGGAATGTTCATAACCTCACGAAGAAGGCTCTCAGCACCCTCGATAATTGTACCGTAAATCTTTGAACGGTGGCTCATCTCCATAACGGATTGACCGCTACCCTCATAGTCCAGCATTTCTGCTGCTGCCTTTTTAAGAACTGATTCGGGAAGCATAGAAGGGCCTGCCGAAAAATTGTATACTCTGCTCATTATATTTAGCCTCCAATAAATTTGCGGTTTTTCCGCATAATATTATGATAAGTAACATCTTTAATTATAGTGCTTATAAATCGCCTTGTCAATATAAAGACTCTAAAAAATCCGCATAAATTGACAGTGTTTCTTGCATATTATACAGATTATGTTGCAAAAAGAATTATATTTGCATCAATCACACAGATTTTTAATGTAAATTTGCCGTTCTCATAAATCATATAGCTATGATTACTTCCGTTTTTTGGAATGGAAACTGAGCCTGGATTTACATAATAAAATTCTCCAAAAGCTTCATTTGCAGGAATATGCGTGTGTCCATTCAAAAGAATATCTCCGCTTTTAAGCATTGGTGAATTTTGTGGGTTAAATTTATGTCCATGTGTAGCATAAATAGTTTTATTTCCGTCATAAATTATTGCATACTCCGCCATAATCGGGAAATCCAAAACCATTTGGTCAACCTCTGTATCACAGTTTCCACGAACGCATATTATTTCGTTTTTAAGCGAATTAAGAATAGTTATAACGCCTCTTGGATTATAGACAAGCGGTAAATCGTTTCTTGGTCCATGATAAAGTAAATCGCCAAGAAGTAACAGTTTATCCGCACTCTCTTCACGATATTTTTCAGCCATAATTTTACAGTAATGTTCAGAACCATGAATATCAGATGCTATAAAAATCTTCATTTTAACACTCTAACAAAAGCATTTATTACATAATACTCTCTATTTTCATTTTTTGTCAAGCTAATCAAGCTAATATTAAATCGTTGTTATTTAATGTTAGCTTATATACTAATCTTAGACAATTAAAGTTTAGGTCAAGGCGGCGTGACGCCGCGGTCAAGACGCGGAATCGCTCGACAAGTCTCGCTCGTAGTGAGCAAAGGAAGTTAATTAACGCGGTCGAAAAAATTACCAAACGGGCGAACACAGTTCGCCCCTACGATTAGTTGACAGATTTTTCTAAGACAATTGAAAGTTTTGCTCAAGCTTTTTCAAAAGCTTGCAGGGTTGAGGGACGGAGTCCCTCATGGGTTTTTAAGGGCAAAGCGGCGAGCCGCCGCTCCCAAGACGCGGAATCGCTCGACAAGTCTCGCTCGCAGTCGATTAGGGAAATCTGTTGCCGCGGTCGATAAAATTTACCAATGAACTACCGATTAGCTAATACACTTTTCTAAGACAATTAAAGTTTAGGTCAAGCCTTTAAAAAGGCTCGAGCGAAACTTTTTTAATTTATACTTTGATATAGTTTTAAGCTATATCAAAGTGATATTTTTGATATTTTACAATTTCTTTTTTTGTAATAGTAAAATAAATAACAAGATTAAAACATTATTTTAGAGAAGGAGAAAAGATATATGCTTACATCTATAATCGGATTTCCGAGAGTTGGTACTCTCAGAGAACTTAAATTCGCAATAGAAAAAATATTTCAGAGGCGAAATTTCAGCTTGCGAACTTCAACAAACAGCTAAAAATATCAGACAAACTCAATGGACTACTCTGAAAAACAGCGGTCTTGATTTTATTCCATCAAATGATTTTTCGTTCTACGATTGCACACTTGATGCAGCTGTACTTTTTTAATATTATTCTGAACGCTATAAGAAGCTTAATATCTCCGAGCTTGATACTTATTTTGCAATGGCAAGAGGTTATCAGGGCGAAAACGGCGATGTTAAGGCTTTAGCTATGAAAAAATGGTTCAACACCAACTATCATTACATGGTTCCTGAAATTGAAGATACAACAGAAGTTAAGCTTGCTGGCACAAAGCCTTTTGAACAATTTAATGAAGCTAAGGCTCTTGGAGTTAAGACAAAGCCTGTTGTTGTAGGTGCATTTACTTTATTAAAGTTAATCAGATATACCGGCTCAAAGCAAGCTGAGGATTTCTGCGAGGATATTATCAAGGCTTATTCTGATTTACTTGCTGAATTTTCAAAGCTTGATGCAGAATGGGTACAGTTTGATGAGCCTTATCTTGTACACGATTTAAATAAGGAAGATATTGCACTCTTTAACAAGCTATACAATGGAATTATAAGTAATAAAAAATCTATAAAGCTTTTACTTCAAACTTATTTCGGTGATGTTCGTGATATTTATAATCAGCTTACTGCTTTTTGATTTTGATGGCATAGGCCTTGACTTCATAGAAGGCAAGAAAACTCTTGAACTTATCGAGAAAAATAGTTTTCAGAAGATAAGCTTTTATTTGCAGGCGTTGTGAATGGCAAGAATATTTGGAAAAACAATTATAAGAAAACACTTGCACTTCTTTCTGAACTTAAAACAAATGGTATAAACACTGTTATAAGCAGTTCCTGTTCCCTACTTCATGTTCCTTATACACTTAAAAATGAAACTAAGCTTTCTGTTGAATATACAAGCCATTTCTCCTTTGCAGAAGAAAAGCTTATTGAGCTTGCTGAACTTAAATTTCTTACAGATACGGATAATTTTGAAAATGAAACCGCATATATTGCTAACTGCAAGCTTTTTTTGAAAACAGAACTAATTGCTATGATGACGCTGTTCAAAAAAAGAGTTGCTGGCATTCAGGAAAAGGATTTTACAAGACTTCCTGAATTTAACGAAAGAGAAAAAATTCAGAAAAAGGAATTTGAACTTCCTATTCTTCCTACAACTACAATAGGTTCTATCCCTCAGACTTCTGATGTTAAAGCAAACCGTTCCTCTTTCAAGAAGGGAAATATCTCCGAAAACGAATATAATGAGTTTAACCGCAAAAAAAGATTGCCGAGTGCATTTCTTTGCAAGAGGAAATCGGACTTGATGTACTCGTTCATGGTGAATTTGAAAGAAATGATATGGTTGAATATTTCGGAGAACAGCTTAACGGCTATCTCTTTACTGAAAAGCCTGGGTACAGTCATACGGTACACGCTGTGTAAAACCACCTATTATCTGGGGCGATGTTTCTCGTTCTAAGCCAATGACGGTTGAATGGTCTATTTATGCACAAAGCCTTACAGATAAGCTTGTAAAGGGTATGCTTACTGGCCCTGTTACTATACTTAACTGGTCTTTCCCTCGTGAAGATATATCTATCAAGGAAAGCACTTATCAAATTGCCCTCGCAATTCGTGATGAGGTCTTGGACTTAGAGGCAAACGGAATAAAGGTAATTCAAATAGATGAAGCTGCCCTTCGTGAAAAGCTTCCTTTGCGTAAATCTGACTGGTACTGCGAATACCTCGATTGGGCTATTCCAGCTTTCAGACTTGTTCATAGTGGTGTAAAGGCTGAAACTCAAATTCATACACATATGTGTTATAGCGAATTTACCGATATTATTCCTGCAATAGACCAAATGGACGCTGATGTTATCACCTTTGAGGCATCTCGTTCTGATTTGCTTATACTCGATTCTCTCAAGAAAACAACTTCAAGACAGAAGTCGGACCTGGTGTTTATGATATTCATTCTCCAAGAGTTCCATCTGTTGAAGAAATTGAAAATGCTATTACAAAAATGCTTGAAAAAATCAGTATTGATAAGCTTTGGGTAAATCCTGACTGTGGTCTTAAAACAAGAGGCGAAACCGAAACAACTGCAAGCCTTAAAAATCTGGTTACTGCAACAAAAAATCTTAGAAATAAGATTAAATAATTAAATTTAAACAGCTAACAAAAATGAGTTCGGAATTTTACCGAGCTCATTTTCCATATTGACAGACTTCTCTAAGAAATTTAAAGCTTAATTCAAGCCTTTGCACAAAATCTGCAACCATTATATTTTCTTCATTAATCTCTATAACTCAACTAACCATTGCAGAATTCTCCTGAATTTTTTATAATATAAACACATTATAACATAGTTCAAATTTTGTGCAGTTATTTTTGCTTCCAATTTTAATGCTGATCATATATAAATCTAAAAATAAAAAATATTTTATTTATATTGAATATTCTTTGTTCGTCAAAAAAATAACAACAATTCTGCTTTTTCTCTAATAATACTTGAAAAAAGCTATCTCTATGCTATAATTATATTAAGTATGAATTTTTTTTAATTGTTAAGCTATAATAAATTTGTTTTATAAAGATTTTAATAAATTACTAAATTTTAGGAATAGGTGATTTTTGTGAAAATTGCAATTTTCAGCGAAATATATTTACCATATCTCAGCGGAATATCAAGCTTTATAAGTGTTCTTAGAAAAAGCCTTATCTCACTCGGGCATGAGGGTTCTCGTCATCACTTCATCTACTAATGTTTCTTCAACAACATTTGAGGACGGTATACTTCGCTGTCCTGCTAAATCTGCAAATAATAAATATGGTATGTCACTGAAAAAATTCAAACAATCAGACAATGCTTAAAAAATCCTTGAATTCAACCCTGATATTATTCATATAAATACCGACACCGCAATGGGAAGCTTTGGTCTTTCTATTGCTCACAGGCTTGGTATACCTACTGTATATTCTATTCAGGATTATTATGAGGATCGATTTTTCTACGAAAATTCAAAAATTAAACTTAAAATTGGAACTATGGTAGAAAAAAGCCGTCTTCTTGATATGATTGATAATTGCGATGTTATTACTGCATCAAGTGGCCGTGCTCATGAATACCTTGCTTCTTCGGGCAGAAAGGATAAGCATATTAGAGTTATTCCTTCTGATACAGATATAAGTTCTTTTAATTATCAAAATATTACACCTGAAAGTATTCAAAAACTTCGTAAAAAAATATAATATCTCGCCTGATACTACACTTGCAATGTTTGCTGGAAGACTTGATACTGATAAGAGCGTTGAATATCTCTTGCAAGAATGGGCTCAGTTCATAAGTGTAAGCGATAATATGCACCTTATGATTGTTGGTGATGGAACAGAAATAGATTCATTAAAGGATTGGACAAAATATCTGAAAATTGAAAGTCAAGTTACATTTACAGGAGAAATTCCGCATTCACTTATGCCTGAATATTATGCCGCAAGTAATGTATATGTAAGTGCCGCAACAACAGGCTTAATGTCTATGTCTGTGCTTGAGGCAATAGCTTGTGGTTTGCCTGTACTTTTGAAGCGTGACAAGTATACGCAAGAATTCGTTAAGGAGGGCGTAAACGGTTTCACCTATGAAAAGGCTTCTGAATTTGGTGATAGAATGAAACAGCTTTCTTCTCTTGATATTGACGGAAGGAGAATTATCAAGAATGTTGTAAGGCGTTCAAGAAATGATATTCCAAGTGACAATATGGCAAAAGCAATTTATAGCCGCTTATGAATCGGCTATGAAGAAAAAATCTAAACACTGATTTTGTATCTATTTCTTACATACAAATACGAAAAATTTTTGAATTTTTTAAAAGTTTTTACAAAACCTTGAATATTGTCGAATTTTGTGATATTATATTTCCACACAGAATTTTGATTATGATTATGGCAATTTTTATGCTGAATATCATATTTTTATTCTGGCTTTTATATGCGAATATAACAAAAATTAATAGGAGGTTTCGATTATGAAATTCGCTAAATTAGGTCTTTTGCTGCTGGTGTTCTATTCGAACTGCTGGTATCAAGCTTTTAAGCAGCAAAGACGCAAAGAAAGCATACACACATACAACTGCTGCTGTTCTTCGTGCTAAGGAGAGCGTTATGACAACAGTTACTACTATTAAGGAAAATGCTGATGATATTCTTGCAGACGCTAAGGAAATCAATGAACAGCGTGCCGCAAAAAAGAAGAAGCTATCGAAGATGCCGCTTCTGAAGATGTAGTTTCTGATGAATCAACAGAAAATAACGAGGACGCTCCTGCTGAGGCTACTGCTGAAACAGAAACAAAAGTTGAAGAATAATTTTTATGCATCTATCGCATAATTTAAAAGAGCCGTCCTTTTAGTCGGCTCTTTCTTTTTATCTGAGGCAAAATAATGAAATGTAAAATATTGCATGAATCTCGTGGTCGTATTCGTGTGCATCTTATGTGCAAACGTATGACACTTCACGACGCTGATATTCTGGAATATTATATGCGTAATATTGACGGTGTTACAAGTGTTAAGGTATATGACCGAACTCAAGACGCAATTATACTCTATAAAACTGAGCGAAAAAATATTATTCGTGCTTTGGCAGAATTTTCTTTTAAAACCGCAGAGGCTCTTGAGCTTGTTCCTGAACATACCTCAAGACAACTTCACAGAGATTTTGAAGATAGGCTTATTTTTACTACCGTATCTCATATAGCGACAAAGCTTTTTCTGCCAGTGCCAATAAGAACCGCTCTCACACTCTTCCGCTCTATTAAGTATATTAAGAAGGGCTTGAAAGCTTTACTGAACCGCAAGCTTTCGGTTTCGGTTCTTGATGCAACAGCCGTTTCTGTTTCAATTATACGAGGAGATTTCAGCACCGCTTCTTCTGTAATGTTTATGCTTAATCTCGGCGAAATATTGGAAGATTGGACACATAAAAGTCTGTTGCTGACCTTGCAAGTACAATGTCACTGAATGTTGATAAGGTATGGCTCAAAACTGATACTTGTGAAGTGCTTGTTCCTATTGGAGATATACAGGCAGGAGATAAGATTGTTGTAAGAACAGGAAATATGATTCCGCTTGATGGCAAGGTTGTAAGTGGAGAAGCTACTGTTAATCAGTCATCTATGACAGGTGAATCTTTACCAGTTGTTAAAACAGTAGGTAGCTATGTTTATGCTGGAACTGTTGCTGAGGAAGGCGAATGTGTAATCTGCGTAGATAAAGCTTCCGGTAGCGGTAAGTATGACAGAATCGTTCGTATGATTGAGGAATCTGAAAAGCTTAAATCCGTAGCCGAAGATAAAGCATCTTCTCTTGCAGACAAGCTTGTTCCATATATGCTCGGAGGAACTATTCTAACTTATCTACTCACAAGAAATGTCACAAAAGCTATGGCTGTTCTTATGGTTGATTTTTTCTTGTGCATTAAAGCTTGCTATGCCTATTGCGGTATTATCTGCAATGCGTGAAAGTAACGATTACAACATTTCTGTAAAGGGCGGACGCTTTCTTGAAGCTGTTGCAAACGCTAATACTGTTGTTTTTGATAAGACAGGTACTCTTACCTATGCTACTCCAAAGGTTGCAGAAATAGTTACCTTTGGTAATCATACTGAAAACGAAATGCTCCGTCTTGCAGCTTGTCTTGAAGAACATTATCCTCATTCTATGGCGAACGCTGTTGTTGATGAGGCTAAAAAGCGTGGTCTTTCACACGAGGAATATCACTCTGAAGTTAAGTATGTTGTTGCACACGGAATCTCAAGTGCTGTAAATAATAAGAAAGTTATTATAGGCAGTTATCATTTTGTATTTGAGGACGAGGGCTGTTCTATTCCTGAGGGTGATGAAGAAAAATTCCATTCACTTTCTCCGGAATACTCTCACCTCTATCTTTTGCATTTCGGGTGAACTTGCTGCGGTAATCTGCATATATGACCCACTCCGTTCAGAGGCAAAGGACGCTATTGCAGCTTTACACAAGTGTGGTATATCTAAGGTCGTAATGATGACAGGTGACAACAAAAAGACTGCCAAAGCAGTTGCTAAGATTGTTGGCGTAGATGAATATTATGCCGAAGTTCTGCCTGAGGATAAAGCTGATTTCATAAGAAGTGAAAAAGCAAAAGGTCGAAAGGTTATTATGATTGGTGATGGCGTTAATGATTCTCCAGCACTTTCTGAGGCTGATGCAGGTATCGCTATAAATACTGGTGCAGCTATTGCCAAGGAAATTGCCGATATAACTATTGCTTCCGAAAATCTCTTTGAAATTGTTACTTTGAGAAAACTAAGTGAAGCTCTTATGGCAAGAATACACAGAAACTATCGCTTTATCGTTTCGTTCAATCTTATGCTGATTATTCTTGGTGTAAGCGGCGTAATTCTTCCGACAACATCTGCTCTATTTCACAATATGTCAACATTGGGAATTAGTTTAAAGAGTATGACCAATCTACTCGAAGAAAAAGATTTTGAGGAAGAATAATTCTTTATAAACTTATATAAACAGCTCACAAATCATTCTAAATAGGTTTGTGAGCTGCTTTATTTTTGTTCGGAATTATTTACAACATAAGTAAATAATAATATAATAATGATTTTTTCATCTGCTAACAACAAAAGAAAATATGGCATTATATGAAAATTATTTTTCTGTTGTATAATGGATAAACTAAAAACTGTTATTTTACTAAAATTTTACTAAATTTATAAGAGCATTTTAAATATCTTATTGTATATTAGACCTATAATATTATATAATATATCTCAAAACTGCCCAGTAGCTATAATATTGATTGCGAGGTTGACTATGAAAACTCTATTAAAGGGAATAATTGTCGGAATAGGTGGTATTGCTCCAGGCTTGAGTGGAAGTGTATTACTTGTTATTTTGGGCTTGTATCAAAAAGCACTCAATGCCATAAGCACTCTTTTTAAGAATTTTAAGAAAAATATTGCTTTTCTAATTCCTCTTATAATAGGATTCGGAATAGGTGTATTGATTTTCAGTAAGGTGGTTGACTTTTTTCTTAAATAATTTTGAAATGCAGACTCGCTTTTACTTTTCTTGGACTTGTCCTTGGCACAATTCCATTATTTTTTAAAGAAGTTAAAAGGAATGGCTTTTCAAAAAAAAATATTATATATTTATAGTTGTGGCGGTTTGTGTAGGTATTGCACTTTTTTCGCTGAATAGCGGTGCTTTTTTCTCAAATAAAAAATCCGAGCTTTTTACAATCTGTATTATTGGGAGTAGCTGTGGCGGCTTCATCTATTGTTCCAGGTGTTGACAGCGCAGTAATATTATCTACATTTGGTTTATATGAGCTATATGTCAGCTCGCTTGCAAATTTAAATTTCAGAGTATTGATTCCTGCCGGATTTGGCTTACTTATTGGTGCTTTTTTTAATTTCATTTATAATGAATTTTTTGGTTAAAAATTTCTATACAGCTACATTTTCAATAATATTTGGATTGTTTATTTCTATAATTCCAAGTGTTCTGAATGAAAGCTGTGTATTAAGCTTGAATACTACTTCGGCAATTTCAATATTGTTTTTAATTTTTGGGTTTATCGTTTCTTTCTATCTTGGCAATATTCAAAAAAACAATAAAAGAATAAGTCACATATTCAAACGAAAAGAAATTTGATATTATATCTATGAGCGTACAAAATTTGCTTTAACGGAAAAATCAAGCTTTACAGATTGTAATGCCTCGTGCCAATCTTTGATTTTTTCAAAATCATAATAAAAACCGTTTTGTGCCTTTTTTTCCCTATTCTAAGAATATCGCTATTATAAGTTTTTATGGCTTTTTCAGCAGTTTCACAACACGATTTTTCAAAAACTTCTCGACTTCTTCGAGAAGTTTTTGTTTTGCGAATTACTGCCCTCGGGAAGTTCAAGAGATACTTCAAGATTTTTTGAATAATTAAATATATCTTTATTATGGCTGATATTATTTTCGGACTTCGCTGAAACTATCTTTATAGGCGTTTTTTTATCGTCATTAAGTAAAATTACTGCACCACTTACATTATCCGAAAGAATATTAAGAATTATAGATTCGTTTGTCGTAAGCGTTCCGCTCATCTTTCCCTTACAAAATAAAGCGACACCATCAGGAACTATTTGTGCCTTGCTTTCATCAAGCATTAGTATAGGAACACCAATATCATAAATTCCACTATTATCTGACGCTTTATATTCTTTATATTCGCAGGCTTTGACTGTACCGTTTGAATAATCTCCACCAATCATAGCAATATCTTCGGCGGTCATTGTATCAAGAACCTTTTCATTGCTTAATATATTTGCGGTATTTCCCTCTGTTACATATATAAGAGCATCAGGTCTTGCCTCAAAGCTATTATAAAATATGAAAGAACTTCATCAGCAACCGTTGCGGCAGTCTTATTCATAGCTATAAAGCGGTTACTGCTGAGCATAACTTGTCTGCCTGTATTGCGTGAAATATTGTCAAAGCACTCTGCAACAGAACCTCCTGATGCAGAAATTATATTAGGTGGTAATGCCTCCTCTGTACTCTTGATATTTAATACCATAGCTGTAAGCGTATATTTATCATTTTCTTTATCTATGCCTATACCCTCTACTATGACTTTTTTTCGTTAAGCTCTGCTCTACTCATACAGCCTGAAAATGTAAGAACGGTCAAGCCTATTCCTATTGTTAGAATAAGTGACTTTGCTCCGCTCTTTTTTATGAGTTTTATGTTTCTTTCCGCTTGTTTTTACTACATAGCATATCAGTAAAAATGTTGGTATAAATACCGCTGAAACAAGAGTAAACCATAGCCAGAAATTGATATTAAAGATAAAGCTTGTAAATCCCATATCTGCTGTCACCGTCCCAAATATTAAAATTGCTGTTCCGCCAACTATAATTGCAAAGCGTGATGTTCTCTTACCAAAGGCTTTACCTACACACAGGGCAAAAAGATATAGAAAGAGAGAAAGCCGGCAGAATAAGCCTGCTGTCCACAATCCTATAAACAATGCGTCAAGTCTTTGCAAAAAGCCGATATTTACAGTTTTTGCCGCCTGATAAACTGGGAATACGCTATTCTTGAGGTAATCTCAAGCGAACCTGTTACAAGAATTATTGAAATCATTACTAAGATAAAGATTGAACTGCACCAAAGCACACTACCTTTTGCAATATTTCCTTTTACTATCGGATATAAAACCGCTATCGCAGGTATGCAAGACATTCTTGAAAGCATAAGAATTGTACCATTATAGGTTGAAGTATAGCTTGTTGATAAAATTGTACGATAATTTTCGGTGTTTATAGATGGTGTAAGAGCAAAAATCAAAATAAGAACGGTTGCGATAAGTCCTATCAGAATAAGTCCTGACGCACGAGCTATTGCCTCAACTCCCTTAAATGCACCATAGCATGAGGCTACTAAAACCGCTACTGTTACTGCAAAAACAGGCACTTCTCCATTAACTCCAAGAGAAACGAATTTATTATAGAGTGCAATTCCGTATCCACAAACCATTATAAAATACAGTGCATAAAACAAAGAAATTATAATTGAAAGCCTTTTGAAAATATCTTCACCATATTCCAAGACAGACATATCACGATTCAGCTTCCACAAGAGAAGTGTTGGAATAAGCATTATCAATGAAAGCGGAAAAGCAAATATCGCCGAAAGCAAATGATTCCACATATCATCACCCGAAGACAACTCGGGGCTGTATGTTATTGTTACGATTGCTCGGCTTATGAACAGCAATACAAAAAGCTGTCCTGCTGTTATCATTCCTCTGTTAGTCGTCATCGTCATCACTTCCTTGAATTTCTGTGCCAGGCATACTCTGAATAGTTGAAGTGGATTTTGAAAGTAATTTCCAACCCGCTCTCACAAATACATCTCGCATAGCTGTCATACTAAATGGAGAAACTGGTGCTGTATAAGGAATATCAAAGCTTTTCTTTCCGCAGATATTTACAAGCACCATACAGAATAAAAGCATTACTCCCCATATTCCGAGAAATGAACCAGCTATTATAAATAAAAACCTCAAAACTGCTGTCGGAGCGTAAAGGCTCGGAATTACATATGAACATATCGCTGTCAGAGCTACGACCATAAGTGTTGGTGCTCCGATTAAGCCTGCGTTTACAGCAGTTTCTCCTATTACCAATGCTCCGACTATACTTACTGCGTGTCCTAAGGGCTGTGGCATACGCAAACCAGCTTCACGCATTATTTCATACACGAAATGAATTACTATTGTTTCTACACCGAGTGGCATCGGCGTTGCCGCTATTGAACCTGCTATTTTCCCTAAAAGCTGTGACGGAAATAATTCAGGGTGAAATGAGCCTACTGCAACATATACTCCAGGAAGCATTATTGCTATAAAAAATGCTATATATTTCAGCCAACGGGTAAATGTCGCAAAATATGCACGATTGGAATAATCATCGAGCGTTTGAAAATATTCTACAAACAAAAACGGAACTATCAAGGCAGAAGGTGTTCCATCAACTAATATCGCAATTCTTCCTTCGGAGATTTTTCCGCAAACTGTATCGGGGCGTTCGGAAATTCCAACCCCACTGAAAAATGAAAAATCACCCTTTTGTTCAAGATAAGGTGCAATATAACCTGAAGCCATAACTGTTTTAAGATTTATTGAATTAAGACGCTTTTTCAGTTTTCGCAAAATACTTGGAGAAACTATATCTGTCATATAACAAAGACAAATATCGGTTTTACTCTCGCTGCCGATTGTCATTGTTTCAAATTTCATTTTGGAGTTTTCATTCTTCGGCGAATGAGCGACATATTTATTCTTAGCGGTTCTACAAAGCCCTCTTTGGAACCTCTTTGCACTACATCGGAATCCGGTTCGGAAACACTTCTAAAGCTAAAACCTTGTATACCGAGTGCAAGCATTTTTGCGTAACCATCAACAGCAACTACCGCAAAACCTGACATAATAAATTTGTCTACATCTTCAATAGTTTCAATCTCTATCTGCTCGGAAGTACAGAGAACAGTATCGGAAATTTTTCTGAAAGCTTCTTCTGGAGTACCTTCATAACTTTCATTTGAAACTGGTCTGATTACACCAAAGGCAAGAATTTCCTTATTAACCATACCCTCTATTGTGATTATTCCAAAGCGGATACCATTCAAAGTCATTTTATGAATTGTCAGGTCGGCACTCTTATCAAAACGCTTTTCGAGAATTGCAGTATTCTCATCTAAAGATTTTGAGAGCGGAGTTGTTTTTTTCTTCTTTTTTTTTGGTTCGGATTTTTGATATATATCTTTTAGCTCGTTTATAAAACGATACACAATATCACCTCAGATTGTTATTACTCAAGCGACGAGCCACCGCTCTCAAGACACTTAAAATCTTTAAAGGCTTGCAGAATCCCCCATGGGTTTTAAGGGCAATGCTCTTAACCTGTTTTTATTTTGAGGAATTTCTTGCGAATTATTCCACAAATTATTGATACAATATAACTGAAAGGTGTTGAATTATGATTATTTCTGTTATACGAACTATTCTGCTTTATATAGTGATTATTCTTGCGATAAGAATTATGGGAAAACGACAGATTGGCGAATTACAGACAAGCGAACTTGTCGTTACACTTCTGATTTCTGATATTGCCGCAATTCCTATGCAAAATACTGAACAAAGTCTTTTGAGCGGTATTGTGCCTATTCTTATTCTTATCGTCTGTGAAATTATAATATCTTTCCTTATGCTTAAACGAGCTGGTTTTCGCAGAATCATCTGTGGAAAGCCTATTGTTATAATATCTGATGGCAAAATCAATCAAAGTGAAATGCACCGACTTAGAATGAGTACGGAAGATTTATCTGAGGAACTTAGACAACAGGGTATTTTTAACATTGAAGATGTAGGATTTGCTATTGTAGAAACAAATGGCAAGCTTAGCGTTCTTAAAAAGCCCGAAAAGGATATACCTACTGCTGAGGAGCTTGGAATAAAAACTAATGATAAAGGTCTTGAGGTCGTTGTAATAAGTGACGGAGAAATTTCAAAATATTCTCTCAAAATATGTGGTCTTAACAGAGATTGGCTTTTTGACATACTAAAAAAGGAAAACACCGAACTAAACGATGTTTTCCTTATGATTGCCAACGGACAAGGCGAATATAAAATTATTGAAAAGGAGCGTAAGATTTGAAACGATTGTTTATAGCCATTATTTTGCTTTTTATTGTAGCGGGATTATGCACTTTTGAATTTACGCTGAATACAAAAGAATCTCAACACGCTTCTGAATACTTAAAAACAGCACAGCAACAAATGGTTGATGGTAACGAAAAAGAAGCTATCCAAACAATGAAAAAGCTTAAAGAGCTTTGGGAAAGCAATGTTGAATCTATGCTGATATTTATTTCTCACGAAAAGCCTGACGAAATCTGCGAAAATATCGCTGTCGCAGAAAGCTATCTGAAAAGTGGTGAACTCCCTGAATTTTATGCAGAATGTAAGCGTATTGAAAATGAACTTGAGCATTTCAGAGATTTGGAAATTCCTACTATAAATAATATACTATAAAGTTTATATTATTCTAACATAAGTTTTATGGTAGCCAATGCAGAAATTACCAATGAACTACCGATTAGGGCGGACTCCGTCCGCCCTTAGAGAAAGGAATGTTAAGGGCTTTGCCCTTAAAACCCACCAAAGGCTCTGCCTTTGGAAACCGCAAGCCTTTAAAAAGGCTTGACCTAAACTTTAAGTGTCTTAGGAAAGTTTGCTAACTAATTGGTAGTTTAGTCATTATTTTATGGCAGTCCATAGTTTTTTAACGGATTTCTGCGAATCATCACCGCAGAATATTACTATCTCATCTTTTGAATAAATTACTGTATCTCCTCGTGGGATATACAACTGTTCTCCCTCACAACAGATACTATAAGAGATGATGCTGGCATTTTTATATCTTTGATTGCATAGCCATCAAGTGCTGAATTTTTCTGGCAAAGTAAACGACAATATTGCTGCTTTGCCTTTATTCAAGGTTGCAAGAAGTTGAGCACCAGCGTTTACAACCTCTTGCTCTATCATCTTAGTGATTATTTCTGTGCTACTAACAACTATATCAATATCAAGCTTTCTCATAGCCTCAAGGTTTCTTGGGTTATTGGCACGAGCTATAACTTTAGGAATTTTCAGCTCATTTTTGGCAAGCTGTGAGGCTACTATATTATCCTGGTCACGACCTGTAACTGCTATAAAGCAATCTACATTGTTGAAATCTAAAGAATTAAGTGTTTCTATATTTGTGGCATCTCCGCAGACAACTTCTATCTGAAGTTCGTTTGCGACTTTTTTTTTCGCTTGCTTGTTTTGAAATTTCAATAACTGATACATCATATCTTCGGTCAATCAGATTTCTTGCCAAGCTATAACCAAGTCTTCCTCCGCCTGCAATTATAACCTTCATAGCTTTTTTCCTTTCGTACTGAGATTATCCTTCTCTGATATATAGTGCTGTATCCCCTGACTCAACCTCTATATTTGACATTAAGTCATAAATAAGCACTTTTTCCGCTTTTACGCTTGATTCCAAATAATGACGCACCATCTTTTTAACGGCAAGGCTGAAATCGCTCTGCCTACATATTTATCGTCAACCTTGATTGAATCAATCATAAAATTGGAATTATTAGCAATATTGATGTTATCTCCTCCACCAATAATGGCAGAATAGATAGTATTAGCTGAAATATTGGTCTGGCATATTGTTTTCAGACCAAATTTATTTTTTGAAGGCATTTTCACGATAGGAATTAGTTATTCGGGTAATAACATTTTCTACGCCGAAAAAATTTTTTCACAATCTGAGAAACAGTTATATTGAGGTTATCATCTGATGTTACTACTGCAACAGCATCGCAGCTTTCTACACCTGCATCACGCAGAACATCCATATCCATAGCTATGCCTGTTACAAAAAGTCCATCAAAATCTTCATGCAGAAGATGTATTCTATCAGGATTTTCGTCAACAACAGAAACATCGTGACCATTTCTATCAAACTCATTTGCAAGAACAGAACCTAAGTTCCCACAACCAATTATGAGTATATTCATAATAAGGAATCCTCCAAAACGGACATATTATTTAAGTAAAAGTTTTTTGGCTTTTTAAGGCTGCCGTCCATAACCTTATAATCAGCGAGAAGCTCGCCCTCAATTTCAGGAGATATATTTGTATGAAGATAGAGTGAATCAAGTCCTGCATCGTGTGAACCCTTTATATCGGTTATATAATCATTGCCAATCATAATTGTTTCTGATTTCTTTAGTTTATAGCGTTTGAGAATTGTCTGATAGAATTTTACATCAGGCTTTTTGCAGCCCTCATCAGAAGAAATTACTATGCCATCAAATTCATCATAAATTCCAAGAAGCTTTAAGTCTGGCTTTGTGAATGAACTTTGTGCGTTGGAAAGTAAATAAACCTTTCCACCTGCCTCTTTTAAAGAACGAAGTAAATCTAAAAAGCACCGTCATAGAGCTTAATATACTTTAATGACATTGCACGAAATGAAGCAGCCAAAAATGCAGCTAATTCAGCGCTACATTCTGCTCCTTTTTCAGTTACAAGCCCCTTGAAAACATCAATAAGCTCTAGTTCTGGCTCATCTGTGTACTTTGTGGCAGGAACAGCCTTTTTTTGCTTTTTTCGCAAAGTTCATCATACTTACTTTGAAGTTCCTTTGTTTTATATTTTGCACCATACATAGCAAGAAGATTATTAAAACTATGCCAAAGGCTTTTTTTGCCCTCATCTGTATGAATATCTACTAATGTTCCATAAAGGTCGAAAAGATAATTTTTTATACATAAAATTTTTTCTCCAATCCAAATGAACTTTACCCTATTTTAATATATTTTTTGAAGATAAATCAACAGCTTATAGGATAAAATTTGTTTATTTTCTCATTTAACAAAAGCTAAAAATTTCACCAATTTTTTAAGTAAAACCTATACCTCCAATAATGAAATAAATTTAAAGCTGCTATGAACTAACAATCTACATTATTTAACAATCAGGTCTTTATTTATGACAACCTGCAATAGTCCTACTCTTGTACTCTTTAAAAGCGACATAAAAACTTGAGTTAATGCCTTGCGTGTAGGCTCATCAAGGTCTTTGATTGATTTCAGCATAGTTATTGCATTCATAAAAGATTGCCTTCAAGCTCTTTTTACAGTATTGGCATTTGTCTTTGTAAGAATTGTATACATAGTATCAACAAACTTCTCCCGCTGTTCATAATCTAAATTTGCAATCCACGCTTTGAGTGTATAATCAATAAATCTGCTTGTATTATCAACAGCCTCAAGGCAAATAAAACTATCTATCTGCACACTCCAAGAATAAAGGTCGTGCTGTAAAAGTCCAAGTTGTGTACTATGTACAATGATATATCTTTCTTCATGATTAAGCAACATTCCTACGACAGATGATTGAGGCACAAAGGTATTAACTTTATTGCAAATTCTCTTATAGCCATCTTTTTTGCAAAACTTTTTCATCAAAACCTGGTCCATCAAAATTATAAACGATTTCTATTCTATTTTGAACAGCCTCACTACAAAATGCCGCTGAATAAACTGCAAGATTTCCACCCTTTGAGTGTCCACCGACAAGCATATTTTCACTATGTCTTGATGCGATTTTCTCTATATAATCAACAGCTAATTCTTGTGCAGGCACTGGAAAGACAAAGCCCATATTGAAATCTTCTTTCCAACCTATAAGTGTATTGTCTGTTCCTCGGAAGGATATATAAAGCTCATTTTCATTGATTTTTATCGTAATAGCAGAAAATTGCGTCTGCGTTTTCTCATCAATTTTATTTACATAAGCAAACAATTTCATACTATTAAAACGCCTACTATTCAAAAGTTCATTCAAAAATTGAATATCCTCTTTTTTGTATGACAAGATTTTCTATATTTGGATAGGCTATCAACTTTTTTGCCATTTCTGCGATTGTTATTTCTTTAATGGAATTTTGATTCATTATAAGCTCAAACGGCAAGTAAGACACTCTTGCAAGAATAACTCCATCAACATCATTAAATTCTCTTTCACTAAAGGATAAATCGCCACGCCAGAACATATAATCAAAAATATTATTCGCCATTACATTTTCTCCATAACTATATATTAGTAATTATTTAAAGTTTTAATAAGTATAAAGCATTTCGCTGTCTGTGGACAGGGCTAAGAGCCTTGCCCTTGACCTATAAGCCTTTGTAAAAAAGGCTTGTAGCGAAACTTTAAATTGCCGCAAAATTTCTAATATTGATTAAACTAATATGCACCCTGAAAGCAAGTTATACTTCCACGGTGCATATTAAAAATCATTTTTATTTATTATTCTTTCTTAGAGAATAGCTCTTAATTGTTGCAAAAACAAGCAAACCCGCAATACAGAACATAAATATATATGGTGTATTATTTGAGTCGTCAGAAGTTTTTATAGGTGGTGTTGGTGTAGACGGAACTGAACTATCTACAATCTCTTTAGTATTAACAACTGTTAATTCTGCAATAGTACCCGCTCTACGAACATAACGGTCATTTTCGAGCTTGACTGAACCGTGATTTGATAATGTAAATTCACGAGGAGTTGAATCCAGTACATATCCGATTGGAGCTTGAGTTTCTATAAAACGATATGTTCCAAATGGAAGTTTCTTAATAACTATCTGTCCTTGTGCATTTGTAGTTAAATCCGAAGCGTAAGACTTCCAATAATAATTGCCCTGAGCATCTGAACCCTTCTCGGTATTATCTGGAATACTTTCGGTATTATTATAATAAATTTTGCTCTGGAAGCTGAAAGTTGCTCCAGCAAGAGGCTCTTTATTATCGCCACGCTTATTCAAAATTACTGCGGACTGGCTGAAAATTGAATTATCTGCAAACTTTGCCTTTATATTGACATCATATATTTCTTGATTATCGCTCATATAAGGCATAACTGTTATTGATGGCTGAATTATATATTCATCATCTTCATCAGGCTGAATTATAAGATATACTTTATCTGCTGAAAGATTTGTGAAATATGCCTTTCCGTCAGATTGAACTTCGTTTACTATGCCAGAAATATTATTGCTTTTTGCATATTCTTCAAGTGTATAGCTGATTTTCTTAGCTGTACTTGTATCTGACCAACCATCAAAAGAAACTTTGCAATCTTTGAAATTATCATTCATTACATAGCTTCCATTGACATAATCGGCAACATCAATCAACTTTAGCTGTGTACCTTGAAGTATTTCGTTTACCTCAACGGTTATTGAGCCAAGCTTTGTATCGGCTGCATTAACACCTATAACCGAAAAGCTTATTGCAAAGGCACATAACAGAAACATTGCTACGATTTTTTTCAGATATTTATATCTCATAAAATTTCCTCCTGCTAAGATTTTTGTTTTTCTTTGCTTGCTCTTTTTTTTTTATTTTTGCGTTCTTTGCCTACTGGCAAGAAAAGTATCAACAAAATTATTGCTATGATTATTATAGCAATAACAATCACTGCAATAGTTACTATAACTTCTACTGAAAGCTGTTCTTCTCCGTCATCTTGTGTTGGCGGTGTGGTAGAAATTTCTTTTACTTCTTCTTCGTATGGAATACGAGTTCCACGAACAAGAAGTCTATGGTCATTGATACCATATGGTGTACAGGTTAAAAGTGTGACATAGTCTTCGCCTTCGACAATCTGTATATCACTATCATCTTCGGGCAAAACCACCTTAATCTGGTCAACCTTATATGCAAGAACCTTTCCAAGAATATGAATATAAAATACATCGCCAAGTTCCATTTTATCAAGGTCTGTGAAAAGCTCCGCAGATGGCAAGCCTGTGTGTGCCGGCAAAACTGCATGTGTGCTTTTTTCCACCAACTGGAAGCGATGTTCCCTCCATATGACCTACGCCCTTTTGGAGAACCTCATCGGACATATCGTGAAAAATCGGCAGATAAATATTTATTTTAGGAATATCTACATAGCCGATTGCGTCTGTGACGGTTAGAAGTGCTTCGTAGTTTATTACTGAAAGTGATTGCGTATCTTTTTTTGCAAGGGCTTCGTTATAATCATTTGCTTTTTTCGAGGGCTTCAATTTGTGAGTTGTCCATTTCCTTGACGGCATTATTATATGAGCCAATTTCTACACGAGATGTATATACCGAAAGCCAATTACTAACTTTCGGGTACATAAAAATTGCAATGCCAACAAGTAAAAATAGAAAGATGAACACAAGAGGAAGCCTGCGTTTTACACGCTTTTTATTGTTCCCATTGCTATTCCTCCTGTTTTTCATCTGATTGCTTATCTTTAATGCGTTTTTCCGCTTTTTACGGTCATTATAAAGTATTATACAAGCAATAATGAAAACGATAATAGCAACAAGTACAATCGCACCGATTGCGAGAATCTGATTGATAACATTTTGAGAGAGAGTTATCAGATGTAGGCGGGTCGGGAATTTCTGAAGTACTTCTGCTATTTTCATCAGGAGTATATGGAACACGAGTTCCACGCACAAGAAGTCGGCGGTCATTTATGCCATAAGGTGTGCAAGTTAATAGTGTGACATAGTCTTCGCCAGAAACAATCCTAAGAGTATCTGTTTCATCTGGCTTAACATCTTGAATTTTATCAATCTTATAAGCAAGAACTTCATTCAAGATATGTATATAGAACATATCGCCTACTTTGACTTGGTCAAGCTGTGTGAACATCTCTGCACTCGGCAAACCCGTATGTCCTGAAATTACACTATGCGTGTTTTTGCCACCAACTGGCAAAGAAGTATTTTCGAGATAGCCACAGCCCTTTTCAAGAACTTCATTAGAAGTTCCGTAATATACTGGCAAATAGATATTAACCTTTGGTACATCTACATAGCACATTATACCATCTGTGCGGTTAAGACACTTTGCGTCTATATCGGTTTTCGAGCCACTATAAAGGCTTTTGTTATACTCATTAGCCTTAGCGAAAAGCTCATCAATCTCTGATGTATCGAGGTTTTTAACCTCATCATCATAGCTGCCGATAACAACATTGGCGGTCATAACCGAAACCAAATTACCCACGAATGGATAAAGAATGGACGCAACACCAACGATAAAGAGTATTGCCATAACAAAGAGCGGCCATTTCTTAAGCTTTTTGTGTTTCAAGTTTTTACGCCCTTTCGCAAAGTTTTCCGAGAGGCTTGCCCCATTTCTGAGCCAAGCCCCTTGGAAAACCTGCTCCGTCCAAAGCGGAAGCGGAGCAGATTTTAACGATTAGCTAAGTGAAATTAAAGAAATAAGTATAAATTATTCCTCAATCTTTTCCTCTTCTTCATATAAACGATGAGCATGATACCAGCTACGAGTACTACGCCTGCACCAGCAACTGTGAAGATGATTGTACCCATTCCACCTGTGCCTGGGAGTGTCTGACCCTTGATATTAACGACTGTTGCTGTACCATATGTATTATCACCAGACGCAGTAGCATTTTCGAAAGAATATGTGCCATTAAACTTAGTATCACCATTAGCTGTAATTGTAATAGTTACAGGTTCAGCAGTCTTATATCCATCTGGTGTAGAAGTCTCTTTAAGAACATATACACCAGCAGCAAGACCCTTAAATTCTACTGTATTATTATCTTCTGTTGTAGAAGCAGTAGCAATAACATCTGTACCATTAGCAGCATAGAGTGTAAAACCTGCTACAGGATATTTGTTTGTAGGTGTTTTGGTAAAGTCTGAGAATGTTTTGTTTACTACAAGCTTTGTTGTAAATACTTTTACCATCATCTGGAATTTCCTTAGAAGTACCACCCTCATAGTAGTTATTATCAAACTTCAATGTAGCTTTGTTAGGGTTACCAGCTGTACCTACAACTGCATTCTTATTAACTGTAGCATCATAAGTAACTACAACATCTTTTGTTTTATTAGTAAGAACAAAAGCATTTGCAAATGAAATCTTAAATCCATTACTACCCTCAGCAGCTACAGTAAAATCTGTTGTTGCGGTACCACCAACAGTAACAACAAAATCGTCTTTATCAAGACCAGCGCTACCTTTGTCTACAAGAGTTAAGCCAGCTGATGGAATATCAGTAATAGAATATTCTGTCATATTTTCTGCTTTTATTGTTTCTGCATAGTTAGGGAATTTTGTTGAAAGCTTATAAGAAACAGTTGAACCTATGCTTACTTGTGCTGTGTCCTTATCAGTTCCAACAGTACCACCTGTTGAACCTGTACCAGTAGCGCTTGCAGTTACACTTTCGATAGTCTTATTAAATGTAATTTCAGATGTCTTAGCATTAACTGTACCTATAGGTGTATCGCTACGAACTGAAAGAAGGATAGGTGCACCTGTCATCTGTGAACCAGATGTAAGAATCAAGTAGTAACCTGGAGCAAGGCTTGCTTTTTTCGCCACCAGCTACAGTTGCAAGTGGAGTTGTAGGATTTGTACTAGTAGTATCAACCTTAGCAGCTAATGCATCAGCTAAGTCTTTCTTAGCAGCAGCATCAGAACTATCTACAGCAGCAATTTTATCAATAGTCTCATAACCTGCAACATCAGTAAATGGTGCTACTAATGTGTAATCATAAGCTGTACCACCAGCAGCAACAGTAGCAGTTGCAACCTGATAAATTTTATAAGTTAGATTTGTAACATTAGAATTAAAAGTGATTTCTTGTGTGTCGGTTGTAACCGCAGCAGCAAAAGCAGTCATTGGTACCATAGAAGCTGCGAGAACAGCAGCAACGGCAGCGGCGGTCATTCCTTTGAAGATTTTCTTAGCTTTCATAATTTTTTACCTCCATATCGGATAATATTATTTTGTGCGATTTTACTCTTTTTAGTTGCTTGCTGTCCGCTTCGCACTCAGAAGATAGCTTGCAACATATTCTTTGGAGGATTATCGCACCTCCTTTGACGACTTGCCTATATGCACAAAGGCATATTTTTTATTTAATAGCAACAAACCACCTGCTAATGCTATGGCTATTGCTCCAAATAAAACGAAGTTAAATTCGTTAGGGCTTCCACCCTCACCACCAGTTTCTGGCATACTGATGTCTTGAACTATACGAGTATTATTTACTATCAAACCAGTAGTAATATTGGAAGAAGTCATAGTAGTATATTCAACTTTATAAGTTACATTACCACTTGCAGCGGTGATAGTAGTCGTATTGTCATTATCAATAGGGTTACCCGCCTTGTCTAATTCTCTTATAGCATATTGCCATTGGAAGCCATTATCATCATATGTTTCAAGCTTAGTAATTGTCTTTTCCCAGCTGGAATCTAATGTAAAAACTTTCATAGTTAGGAACTTTACTCCAAGAACTATCAGTTGAACGACGAAGCAAGCAGAATCTTACTGCATTAGCAGTAGGAATATATTTATCTCTATCAGCTTCATCTACATTAAACCAATTTTTACTAATTTTAAGGTCCATTGTAGCTATTTGAGTATTATAGAAAGTATATGAATACTCAGTTTCTTTAGCAACAACTGTTCCTGTTACTGAATGAGTAGCTGTTCCATTAACTGTATTTTTGGCTGATAGTTACATCTTTACCGCCAGTTGTAACTTTTTTAAGCACTGCGTAATCAGAGTTTTCATCAACCTCGTGGATAATATATTCTGTGCCTACTGGAATACCTGTGATTGTCTTGCTCTCACCAACTCCAAGCTCAATAACATTAGATACTATAGAATTAGCACCCTCCAAGCCAGAACCGCCGACATTCTTAAACTCAACATAGAATTTATATTTACCTGCTAAGTTTACATTATTACCAACCTTATCTTTGGTAATCTTGATGCTTCCGACATTTACTTTATTATTGAATTGAAGCTTTAATTTTGTGCTTTGATTTGTTCCGTCTGGGTTAGTATACGAACGGAAAACCATAGTATCTGCATAAGGCTTAGTACCTGTATAGTTAGCTAATGAGGAACTACTGTCTGGCTTTTCTGTTCTTCCGTCATTTACGGCTGTGCCAGTAACATTTTTCAGATTCGAGATACTGCCGTTGGTTACTGTACTTCCACTTGCCATACTTGTTACAGCAGAGCCATCTTCGTAAACAGTATATGTAGTCGTATAGAGTTTCTTCTGAGATGCACTAAGATTTTCTTTTAATGAAATATAACTTCCTCTACGGAACTGGTCATAGAAAGTAACTAATTGCTTATTCTTTAAGTAGAAATTACCACTTTCATCAGCTAAATCAAGTATACCCTTTGAAGATGAAGAGCTACTATCCTTTTTATAATACTGTGCATTTTTTGTATTTTCGAGATTTCCGCTTGTAGCTGAACCATAGTCAGGGATGTTTTCTTGAGCAGTAGTAAAGCCTGTACCTATGGAAGTAGCATCATTTTTAAAGATGATATCATCAAGGTAAACATCGCACTCGATATTATACTGAAAACTTATAGTGCTAATTTTAGTCTTATCAAAACCACTTTCCGCAGTAAGCTTATCTAAGATTACAGTTACTTTTGACCAAGCATTACCACTAAGAACAGTATCCTTAACCTTATTAGCATCTAAGAAACCATAAAGCTTTTTTGCCGTTTACATCAGTTAATTGAATATACATATTATTTAACGATGCAATATCATTGGCAATATAGGCTTTAAAGTTAAGATAAGTCATTTCGCTTATATCTTTCAACTGATTATCATCAGCACTTAAATTACCTAATCTTACTTGTGTATATTCATTATTTTCATTTGAGTAATTAGCAAACCAATGTACAACATTATCTTGTCCATTATAGCTAGCTACTTTTTCAAATATATTACCTTCAGATGTTACAGATAAATTACCCGTGAAATTCTCAGCGAAGTTAAGCGTTGTCAATCCTGTGCTACCATTAGCAGCTTTTGTGCCAAAGTGTGTTACACGATTCTGAATTAGGAACTCAAAGTTTTCATTTTCATCAAACAGATTAGAGAACATTTTGTTAACATCACTCTTGTCAACAGTTTTCTCAACTTCAAGTTCACTGCTGTCAGGGAAGTTAAATGCAACTTTCATATTTGATTCCCACAGACCACGCTCCATATAGTACATGGTAAGTGTATGTTCGGCAGAATTACCACCCTCAAGAGTGAAATCTTTCTGCTGATAGAAATCATATGTTTCCCTTGCATTGCCATTCTCGCCATCAGCATGATATGTTATTGACCTTACTGAAGAGTTTCCAGATACATCAGAGTTATTAGCTGATTTTTTAACCTTACTTACATAAGCTTTTTATTAGCAAAGTCTAACATACCTGTAACCTGACCATGGTCACCACCAACATCAAGTGCAAGCTGTCCATCAATATAAACCCAAACATCATCATCGCCAGAGAACAGGAATTTAATATCTACTTGGTCTCCACTACTATTGAGTACTTTTCCATCATCTGTAAGACGGAATTTAAACTCAAGCTTTGCTCCATAACCATAATTATATGTAGAGCCAGTATTATCAGCTGAACTTTTATCACCATAGTTAAATGGGAACAAACCATATGTGTTGGAAACAGGGTCTATCGTCTCATTATTATCAGTTTTTCTATATTTACCTGAACTGGTTAAATTTTTGCTCCAACTCCTATCGCTATCTGAAGAATGATCTGCCAAGTAGTAATTGTCGCTTTCGGTATCCTTTTGCATTGCAAGAGTTTTGCTTGCACTATCATACCACCAGTAATCGACTCCCTCACCAAAGACATCTTTCTTTGTAAAAGGGAAAGCAACATTGTTATATACCTTACCTAATTTTGTGTTTTTACTATTGTTTCCGTTGAGGAAGTCCTCGTCAAAATAAGGTGAAGCTGCTTTGCCATCATATGTTCAAAAAAACACCGTTATCCAAACTACTATTAACGATGCCCTGTGTTGCATACATATAATATCCTTCTGATCCTGTAATTATCTTTGCCATCTGAATTTACATTAGAGTTATTATTTGAAATAAAAGTTTTATAGTTATCGTCGCTTTTATTGTTGCTCCAACCATATAAATCCATAGTATTAGCTATATCACTAAAAGGAAAACCCCAGTCACTATATGTTGGCTGAAAATGACCTGTATAAATTGCGTCTTTGACACTTACACCTTTATTTTTATAATAATCACTAAGAGCTTGGTCGAACTGTCTGAAATTTACCCAGTTTCTTTGGGACGCTCCAATTGACGCTCCATAATCATCACGGTTACTACCGTTCAACTCAAAATCTGTATAGTAATCATAGAAAGTAGAGTTTACATAATTTACTTCAGTACTTCCGTAATTGCTCTTTTCGCTACTAAAGTTTGATGCTTTAATATCTACTACTGTGCTATTCTTGCCTGATTCTGCATCACGAATGGTATAGACCTTATCCCAGTAGCCTGAACGCATACTATTATCATAAATACATTTATCACTTGAATCGGCATAGAAACAAGTCTTATTTGTATTTTTAGGTAAATCTAAATCTTCTGTTTTACTTGCATTAGCATAAGCATCAGGCCATGTGCCTCCATTAGTACTACTATAAAAAACCACCTTACTATATTTTTCAACATCTTGCTTACTGATATTTACAAAATAGACATCAGACCATGTATTAGAATCAACTGTCTTTGAAGATAATTTTGTCATTTCATAACCAACTGTTGAACCATCTGTTGCTCCAAACAAATGAACAAACATCTTTGCATTACTATCTTGTATAGGCATTGTAGCATTATAATCCGTTGAACCTAAATATGATAACTTTGAAAGGGTTGCATCAAAATATAAATCCAAGCCATCACTATTGCTATAAACACCAGAAATACTTGCTATACTTCCATTAATACTCAACTTGTTTTTAGATAAATCGCTCCAAAGGAAATTATATCTCATATTATTATATGTAACGCTTATAATATCCTGCTGTGTTGCGGAAGTATTTATTATATAGCTGTAAGTACTATCATCATCTGAATCTTTTGTAAAAAGTTCCATTAGAATCTTTTATTGTAATAGTTGGTACAACACCAGAAGTTGTATCAAAAAAAAAGAATTTATCAAGATAAAGTTTATTGTTATTTATAGAATCACTTGCTGTTGATGGCTCAGCTCCCCAATAAGAAATCACCGAGTTGTTAGAAAGATTTTCTGTTGCACCATAGTAGAATGTATTACAAGTATTTTCATCATAACTTATCGGTGTAACACCACTGCTGTTTTCATTAAATAGATTATATTTTCCAAGAGAAGTATCACCATTTTAAATTCTACTGTTGTATAAGGTTTGTCATTTATATCATTAGGAATTGTTATTTGATTATTTGTAAGACTTGAACTTGTTTCTGTAACTTCAGCTCCGGTAAATATAGCAGTTATATTTCCTGCAAGTTTACCTGTCATATCCTTGAAGTTTATTGTTTTGCCTTCTAAGCTTTTTTGAAATCGGCGTATCTGAAACACTAATTGAATATACTGTTTTACTGTCTATTATCGCTGTAGAACTTCCGTCCCAGTAAAAAAAATATTTGGCACCCGCATCACTTAAATTGATTGATGTCATAGTAGTTCTTCTATAATCTTGAGCTTTAATATCGTTCCAATTATCAAAGCAACTGAACCCAAAGATATGTCCAATATTTCCCCAACCGCTCTTATCCCAACGAATTATATCTGTACCAGAAATTTTTTCACCTTTCTGTAAAGTACCCCAAGTATCAACAAACATATAGACATTATTATTCCATTCATCAGAAAAGTTTGCTGTATCCAAATAGACATATTTCGATTCTAAAGTTATGCTTGCCGCATCAGCTTTTTTTCCGCTGAAAAGATTCATAGGAAAAATGCCTATGAGTATCATTAAGGCACACAAGATTGCCACACTTGATGTTAGTTTTCGTTTAGATGTTATTATCATAAAGCATAAACCTCCATAAATCTTTTTTTTGCATCTCATAATGGAATGTAGCCTACTGTTTACATGAATTTTCTTAATCTTTTTTCGATTATAGCATTTTTATGCAAAATCGTCAAGATTTAGGTAAAAAAAAGTCATTATTTTACAATTATTTCTTATAATAATATGTATATTAGGGCAAATGTAAGCATTTTAGTTTTTACACTATTGTGCAAGTTTGGTTATTATGATACGAGTATCAATTTTTAAAACAACAAATAATGAAAAATTATACAATAAATGCAAAAATTGTACTCTCCTTTTTTAAAACAAAAATTCTCTCGAAAGCTCTCGAGAGAATTTATTTATGCTTAACCAAGGTATGGTGGAGATAAGCGGAATCGAACCGCTGACCTCTTGAATGCCATTCAAGCGCTCTCCCAGCTGAGCTATACCCCCATCTGATTTGCTACAATTATATATCATTTCTATATATCATTTCAATATTAATTTTATACAAAACACTCTATACACTTCAAACTAATTTTATAAGTTTTTCTCAATTATATATACATTACTAATATTATGTTTTAATTTACAAATTTGTAATTCTTATTGCTCTACTAAAACTTGCTTTTTGCTATCAACTATGCTATAATCAATTATATATTGGCAAACAAGCAGTCAGCACCGTGCAGCTTTTGCTTGTAATTACTTCTAAAATCTGATTCAGCACGGAGATAGGTGGCTTTATTCATGTCGCAATTATGTTTAGGTTGTATGTGCGAAATTAACGGTGAGCAAAAATGCCCACATTGCGGATTTGATAAGGACTCTGTACAATCTGCACCCTTTCTTCCATTGGGTACAATCCTTCAAGAGCGTTATTTTAGTAGGCAAGCAAATCGACAACAGTGTTGAGGGTGCTTACTATATAGGTTATGATAACTTTATGCACTCCGCTATTGTTATTCACGAATTTCTCCCTTCTGGAATCTGTGGACGAGCTCCTGGAAGCGTAGACCTTGTTATTCGTGAGGGAAGCGAACAGACCTTTGAAACTCTTAAAAATCCTTTCTTGAATATTACAGAACACTCGCAAGACTTCGCGAGCTTTCATCTATAACACCAATTTACGATATTTTTTCTGAGAATGGCACTTGCTATACCGTTGAGGAAAAGCTTGATTGCATTACATTTGGTGAATATATCGAAAGAAGCGGTGGTTCTATCGACTGGAATACTGCAAGACCAATGTTTATGCCTGTTCTTTCTGCTCTTACTTCAATTCACGAGGCAGGAATTACTCACTTTGGCATTAATCCAGAAAGCCTTGTTGTAACACCAGCTGGAAAGCTCAGGCTTCAAAGCTTTGCTATAAGAGAAATTCGTCAGCAGAATGATATGATTGACGCTGAGCTTTTTGATGGTTGCTCTGCTCCTGAACAATATGACCCTAACGCTTATCTTGATGAGCGTACAGATGTCTATGGCTTTACAGCAACCTTATTCTTCGCCTTGACAGGTCGTCTTCCGGAAGATGCGGACAAGCGTAAGCCTGATGGCAAGCTCCCACTCCCCTACTTCTGTTTTTAAGCAGCTTCCACCTCATGTTGTAACAGCTCTTGCTGGTGGACTTCAGGTTCTCAGAAGTGCAAGAACAAAAACTTGTGCAGACCTCAAGACTCAGCTTTCTGCTGCTCCTACTGTTCGTGCTATTCAGAATGAGGCAACTCGAAACGCAGCTCAGGCAGCCGCAGTAAGAAGCTACAATGCAAAGAAAAAGAGTGGTATACCTGGCTTTGCGTGGGTGCTTGTTTCATGTCTTTCAGCTTTACTTATTCTTGTAGTTGCTGCTATTATATGGGTTAGCCAATCTAACTTTAATATTGTTATTTCTAATGGTGAAAGCAATGCCGATGTAGAGTCTTCTGCAAGTTCATCTGCATCTTCTGCTATTGTTGATACTTCTGACCCTGATTCTATTGTTGTTCCTAATCTCTGTGATAAGGAATACACTCGTGTTCTTTCAGACTCAAGCAATGCTGAATATAGTATTCTTCAAGAAAGTGAGGCAATGTTCAGCAATACAGTTAAAGAAGGAAATATAATTTCTCAGATTCCTGAGGCTGGCTCAGTCGTAACTAAAGGCTCTTCAATCGTAGTTGTCGTAAGTAAAGGTCCTCAACAGAGAGAACTTCCTGCAATAAACAATCTTACTGTTGAAGAAGCTATTAAAACTCTTAGTGGTATGGGCTTTATAGTCAACAAGACAGAAGTTGCAAATGACCAAATTGCAAAGGGTGCTGTTATTGGATATAAGGATTATAAGGTTGGCGACACCGCTCCTTATGGTTCTAAGCTTAATTACTGTAAGCCTTGGTGCAGAAACTTCTGCTTAAGTAATAAACTAACTTAAATAAAAAAGCGACTGTCATAAAACAGTCGCTTAATTTTATATAAAATTATGAATAATAATCTGTTATATTGTTTTCTGCGATTTTTATAAGGTCTGAAAGTGCTGCAGCATATTGTGGATAACGCTCTTGTATTACACTTGGTGAAAGGCTTATCTCTCTATCCTTATATATGGTCTTAATAAATGATTTTGCAGAAATCTCTGCGTTTGTTTCATTAACGAGCATTAGAGCGGAAGAAAGCCCTCTTTGAAGTTCCATATTTATAGCGAAAAAAGTCTTGTGGATTTTGTGGATTAGCATTATATAACAATCTGAACATCTTATAAACAGATACCATAAGATATGACGAAACTTCGCTTGTAAGATTCTTATTTCCTGCTTGTGCAAGTATATTGAAAATAACAGAAATAGAATTCATTACAAGTCTTCTATTAAGATTGGCAAGATTGGCACAATGACTATCACACGGTGGTTTTCCAGTTTCTTGAGTATTGCTCTCATCGCTTTCTATATTAAGTATAGCTCCCTTTCGGTCGGAAGTAATACCAACAAGATAATCACAGGAAACATCATAATATTTTGCTACACGAACAAGGAAATCTAATCCACATTCCCTTATTCCCTTTTCATAATGCGAAAGCAATGCCTGAGATATTCCGAGTTCAGCAGCAGCTTGCTTTTTGGCTCATACCTTTTTCTTTTCTTAGTAGTGTAATAATTCGTGGGAAATCTGTATTCAATGTGATTCACCTCGTGAAAATACTTATTGTAGATTATACTACTCTCATAACTATTTGTAAAGAAATTTTAAGGAGAATTTTTATATGAAATCTTATCAAATCAATTTTATCCGCCATGGACAAACTGAGGCTAATCTTCAAGGTGCATATATAGGTGTAACTGATGTACACCTCTCGCCAAAAAGGCAGAGAACAGCTTTTTGAAAATAAGCGATGAGCAAGGCTATCCACGCACAGAAATGCTTATATCAAGTCCTCTTTCTCGCTGTCTTGAAACCTGTGATGCGATTTTTCCATCACAGAATGTTACTTTGAATGGTGCATTTTCAGAATGTAATTTTGGCGACTGGGAGGGTAAAACTGCCACTCAGCTTGCTGGTGAGCCTAAATTTGCCGAATGGCTTTCAAATTCGAAAAAACTCCTCCACCAAACGGTGAAAGTGGTGCAGACTTCACTCGCAGAGTATGCCGTGGATTTGAGCGTCTTGTAAACTCTATGATGACTTCTGGCATTTCTTCCGCAACTATCGTTACTCACGGTGGAGTAATTATGACACTTCTTGCTGTATATGGACTTCCTCAGGCTCACAGCTATGATTGGCGTATGGACTGTGGTTATGGCTATGCAACAAGAATAACCCCTGGCCTTTGGATGCGTGATAAGGTTATTGAGGTTTATAATACAATTCCATATTCCCCTGAAATAAACAACTGAATGAAAGGTGATTATCTTGAAAAAGACTTTTAAAATAACTGCTCTTGCCTTTTCTGCTATGATTTTACTTTCTACTACGGCTTGCTCTCAAGGTGAAGCTAATAATGAAAGCAACACTTTATCTGAATATCAAAGTATTTTTTCAGAAACCCGCAGTATTACAACTAATGAAAACTTCAATATTAAAAAAGCCTTTAATAGTATACAAATAAATGGAACTATGCTTCCTTCCCCACCCTGCATTTCTGATTTTGGAAATGACTTTCCTCTTGGAACTAAGCTTTTTAGTGGTGACGAAAATAATTCCGGCAGACTTGTAGGAAATTTACTTAGCAACAAAGCTAAAGCAATTTCTTATGATATATATAATGTAAGCAATGATGAGCAAAGCGATGAAAAAAAAGCTTAAAGAATTAAAATTAGATATAATATCTCAAGAAAATATTGATGTAATGGAAAGTAAAGCTCTACTTTCTGTTCTTGGAATCACCGTTGGAGATAGTATGGATGATGCTGATAAAGCATTTGGTATGCCAGACTCAAGAAGTATGTCTGAGAAAAATTCTGGAACTTATACTTATACATCAAGTGAGGACACAAGTAAAATGATTTCGCTTGAGTTTAAAGATAATATTGTAACAAAAATAACTATATATTATTCTGTTCGTGGATAATTTAAGCTGATAAAAAGGTTTGAGTGAATTCACAAAGCAACTTCGTGTCTTGGCAAAGATACTCCGTTTGAGAAATTTCGCTATTAGACTTATATTACTATCAAAAGAAATCAATCGGCGGACTAAGTCCACCACTTTTGTGGCAAAAGAAAAGTTAAGGGTGCTGCCCTTAAAATCCATGAGGACTCACGTTCCTCAACCCTGCAAGCTTTTGAAAAAGCTTGACTTTTAATTATCTTAGGGAAGTTTTTAAATTATTTTATCTTTTATTCTAATTGAGAAATATAATTGCGTTAATACTTTATATAATATGAAGAAGTGATTCTTAATTGCACAATGAAATATTTCAAATTGTGCATAAACAATTTTATTTGGAGTGATGATTTTTGGATCCTTGGTCTACGATTGCCATTTGCGTTGTGTTACTTTTGCTTTCTGCATTCTTTTCATCAACGGAAACGGCATTCTCGTCAGTAAGTAAGATTCGCCTTAAAAACCTTGCCGATAATGGCAACAAAAAGCTAAAACTGCACTATATGTTGCAGAAAGATATAGCAAGGCTCTTACAACCATTCTCGTCGGAAATAACATCGTAAACATTGCAAACTCTGCTTTGGCAACCGTTTTCTTCGTAAACATTTTTGGTGAAGCTCAGGGTACTGTAATCAGCACAGTTGTTATTACAATCGTTGTTCTTATCTTCGGCGAGGTTCTACCTAAGAATATTGCAATAGACAATGCAGAAAAAATTTGTATAACCTTTGCACCTGTTCTTAAATTCCTCATGGTTTTACTAACCCCTCTTTCTATTATTCTTATGGGAATAAACAAGCTCTATAAGAAGCTTGCAAGAAATAGCAATCATCAAGAACCTTCTGTCACAGAAGATGAGCTTAAATATATAATAGAAAGCATTGAGGAAGAAGGCGTTCTTGAACAGCAAGAAAGTGAACTTGTACAGTCCGCTCTCGAATTTGATGAGAAAACAGCTGAGGAAATTCTTACTCCTCGTGTAGATATGGTCGCAATAGACATTGATGACCCTGTCGAAGAAATTACTGAACTCGTTCTTAAAGAAAGATACTCTCGTATTCCAGTTTACAGAGATAACATTGATAAAATAATCGGTGTACTTCACACAAGAGATTATCTCGAGGCTCTTATAAATAATAATGAAAAGCCAAATATTGAGGCTATGCTCCAGCCAGCACATTTTATTTATAAGACCAAAAAACTTTCTGCATTGCTTGTAGACTTCAAGTATAATAAGATTCATCTTGCCGTTGTTACTGATGATTACGGCGGAATCCTTGGTATAGTTACTATGGAAGATTTGCTTGAGCAGATTGTTGGTGAAATTTGGGACGAGGACGAAGAAGTAGAAAAAATGTCCCTTAAAATCTCTGATAATAAGTACGAAGTAAGCGGTGATATGCCTATTTCAGATATGCTTGAGCTTTTTGATAAGCCTACAAAATATATCGAAACCGAAAGCAATTCTGTTGGTGGTTGGGCATTAGAACAGCTCGCTAATATTCCTGAGCCAGGTGAACAATTTACATACAAGGAATTAGAAATTACTATTCGTGAGGTACTCGACCAGAGAATTTTAAGTATGATTATTGTATACACACCGTCTGAAGCTGAAGAAGATGAAGAATGATTAAGCAAGGAGAACACAATGAGAAAGCTTAAAGTTGACCGCACAGAAGGAAACTTCTTTATCTGTGAGGACAAAGAAAAGAAAATGTTTGCTATCGAAAAAATGAAATGCCTAAAGAAGCTAAATGTGGCGATATGATAGTTATTTCTGATGATGGCATAATCAGTGTAAGCAATACAAAAAATAAATAAAGCATAAGCAAAAGGGTGAACAATTGTTCACCCTTTTATATGTTCACTCACTCATATATTAATGTTAAAGACAGGTTGGTGATATTTTACTATGAAAAAATATTGGCGTTGCTTTTGACAACGACTATCGCAGTCGGTTCCCTATCGGGCTGTATAAGAACTGACTATCAAAAAGACAAGGTTAAATTTTTAGCCTCCTTCTACCCTATCTATATAATGGCTCTTAATATCGTTGATGGCGTTGAAGGTATTGAGGTTGATTGTATGGCTGAGGTTCAGGTTGGTTGTCTGCACGATTTTAAGCTTTCGACTGACAATATGCGAGATATTGAAAAATCTGACGGCTTTATAATCAATGGTGCTGGTATGGAGGGCTTTATTGAGGATATTGCAAACAGAGTTGACGGTCTGCATATAATAGATTCCAGCACAGGTATAAATCTTCTTGCAGACGGACATCATCATGACGAAGATGAAGACGAACACGAACATGAGCATGAGCATGAAGATGAACATAATCATGACCACGGCGAATATAATGCTCATCTTTGGGTTTCTGTTGCCAACTATATAAAGCAAGTTGAGAATATAACTGAGGGAATTGTAAAGATTGACCCTGTTCACGAAAAGGAATACCGAAGGAATAGCAAAGAATACATTGCTAAATTGACTAAGCTACAAAATGAAATGGAAAGCGGTCTTGCAAATATTTCTGATAGAAATATTATTACATTTCATGAGGCATTCGACTACTTTGCTGAGGAATTTAACTTAAACATTGTAAGCGTTATAGAGCGTGAACCCGGAAGTGAGCCTAATGCAAAGGATTTAGCGTCTATTATCGACTTAACCAATGAAACTGGTGTTAAGGCTCTATTCGTTGAACCGCAATATCCTGACACTTCCGCAGATATAATAGCCGCTGAAACTGATGCTAAGGTGTATACACTCGACCCTGGAGTAAGCGGTGATATGAATAAAGATGCCTATATTATTATGATGCAAAGAAAATTTGAAGGTTTTGCAAAAAGCATTAACCTAAGTTATAGAAAGGATTCTGAAATGACTGATTTACACAAGGAATGCCATTGCAGTGTTAAGATTGAACATCTCTCAGTAACACGAGGTAATCAAAAGATTCTTGATGATGTTAATCTTGAGGTTAAGCATGGCGAAATAACAGCAATTATTGGACGAAATGGTGCAGGAAAAACAACTCTGCTTAAAGCAATTATGGACCGTATTCCACATACTGGAACGGTAACATATTTCAACAGTATGGGAAAGAAAATTTCTCAGCCAAAGCTTGGCTATGTTCCTCAATCATTGAGCTTTGACAGAGGAACTCCACTTACTGTTGCAGATTTATTCTGTGCAAACTCTGGTATGATGCCAGTATGGTTCAGACATAAAAAGACAAGCTCGCTCACGCAAAGGAAATGCTTGCCCATGTTGGTGCAGAAAGGCTCATTGATAAGCCACTTGGCAGAATTTCGGGTGGTGAATTGCAACGAGTGTTACTTGCATTTGCACTCGACCCTATGCCTGATATGCTTATACTTGATGAACCTGTTTCCGCACTCGATAGACGAGGAATAAGCTCTTTCTATGATTTAGTAACTTCTTTAAGAAGTGAGTATCATATGCCTGTTTTGCTTGTTTCTCACGATTTAGGTCATGTCACAAAATACTGCACTCGTGCGGCTCTTGTTGATGGAACTATTGTACTTACTGACACTGCGAAAAATATTCTTAAACACAAAGAAGTTCGAGAAGTATTCGGACTTGGAGAGGAGGGTATACTTTAATGGACGGAATTTATGCGGTAATGGATTTTCTTTTGCCTTTCGATTGGGCAGAATATAATTTTATGAAAAATGCCCTTTTAGCGGTTTTAATGCTTACCCCACTTCTTGGACTAACAGGAACTATGATAGTCAACAACAAGCTTTCGTTCTTCTCTGACGCACTCGGACATTCAGCATTGACGGGTATAGGTATCGGCGTATTGCTTGGTGTAGACAATTATATGCTCTCTATGATAGGCTTTGCCCTACTCTTTGCCTTATGTATAACGGGAATAATTCAATCTGAAACAGCCTCAAGCGATACTATAATAGGTGTCTTCTCGGCTGTTGGAGTTGCATTGGGAGTTGTATTGCTTTCGGCGAATGGAGGGTTCACGAAATATTCCAATTATCTGATTGGTGATATTCTTGCAATTTCTCAGAACGAACTTTTACTACTCGCAATCGTTCTTGTTGTAGCAGTTGTTATGTGGGCTATTATTTTCAATAAGCTTTTACTTGCAAGCGTAAATGCAGACTTGGCATCAAGCAAAAGAGTAAGAGTTCGCCTTTATAATAATTTATTTGTTATAATGATTGCTTTGCTGGTAACTATTTCTATTAAATGGGTTGGAATTATGATTATCAATTCTCTGTTGGTACTTCCAGCCGCAGCAGGCAGAAATGTATCTTCTTCAATGCGTTCATATCACATCACATCAGTTGTATTCTCGATGGTTTCGGGAGTTTCAGGATTGATTTCATCATATTATTTTGGAACTTCAGCAGGTGGAACAATAGTATTATTTGCGGCAATAATTTACTTTATAACTTTCTTTATAGGAAGAAAAAGAAAGCCTAATATAGCAAACTATTGCAGTCGAAAAAATGTAAATACACTATGGAACAGGCGAACATAGTTCGCCCATACCATTTGCTTGCAGATTTTCCTAAGAAACTCAAAATTTAGGTCAAGCCTTTTTAAAGGCTTGCGGTTTCCAAAGGCAGGGCCTTTGGTGGGTTTTAAGGGCGAAGCCCTTAACATTTTTGCTCTTTGAGCGGCGGATTTTATCCGCCGCTTTTTCTTTTGTAAACAACATCAGCAAAAAAAACGGTGGACTTTGTCCACCGTTTAGAAAAAAGAATGTTGGGCTTCGCCCAAAGGTGTTTCGCTCTCTGCGGAGAGCGACAAGGGCGTTGCCCTTGACCTACAAGCTTTGAAAAAGCTTGAGCAAAACTTTTTAAGTGTCTTAGAAGAATTTCTTAATTATAATATGTCGAATTTTGGGTAAAATCAAACTTTTGTTTGACACTTTCTCGAACATATGTTATAATTTTAGGGTAATATTATGCTTATGTATGTTGGGTGTGGCTATTGAAATGAAGATAAATCACATTACGGTTAATGACTATCTTACTAAATCAAAGCTTCCCGAAAGTGACTATGTTATAAACCCATATGTGGGTTGTCCTCATGCTTGTGCATACTGCTACGCCTGTTTTATGAAGCGTTTTACAAATCATAACGAGGACTGGGGAAGCTTTCTTGATGTTAAAGAATGTGAAAAGCCAATAAGCCTATCGAGAATAAAAGGCAAATCTGTATTTTTATCATCAGTTACAAATTGCTATAATCCTTATGAGGAAGAATTTCGCATAACAAGAAAATTCTCGAACAGCTTATAAACGCTGATTGTCAGCTTACGATTTCTACAAAATCAAAGCTTATTTTGCGTGATACATATTTACTCAAGCAATGCAAAAATCTTAAAGTCGATATGTCAATTAACACGCTTGATGAAAAAAATTTCAATCGGATATGGATAATGCAAGTAGTATCTCAGACAGGCTTAAAACCTTAAGATCTCTGCACGAAAATGGAATTTATACTGTTTTGTTTATGTCGCCTATCTTCCCTTATATTACAGATTTTAAGGCTATAATTGAGAAATCTAAGAGTTTTATTAATGAATACTGGTTTGAAAATCTTAATCTCAGGAGTAGTTACAAATATACTATTCTTAACTACATAAAAAGGAACTATCCTGAATATTATCCTTATTATAAGCAGATTTATATAAAAAATGATTTTTCGTACTGGCAAAAGCTTGCTCTTGAAATAAATGGATATTGTGAAAGTCAAGGTCTTAATTTTAAAAATTATTTCTATCACGATAAATTGGTTGCTGATAAAAAACAAAGGAATAAGGTGTGATGTTTATGAAAAAACTTACTAAAAGTCAGGCAAAAGTTTTCGACTTTTTAAAGGAAAGCATTGCAGATGGAATTACTCCTTCTGTGCGTGAAATTTGTTTAGCAACAGGTCTTAGCTCTACCTCAACGGTTCATTCTCATCTTAAATCTCTTGAGGAGCTCGGTTACATAACTCGTACAACTGGTCTTAACCGCTCAATTCGTATTGTTGGTGAAGAAAAAAGCATCACAGGTTCCAGTCATTGGCAAGGTTACTGCAGGTGTTCCTATTCTTGCTTTTGAGGATATTTCTGGATATGTACCTTTTTTCCTGAAAGTAAACGCAAAGGACGAGAGCTTTTTGCACTTAATGTTGTTGGCGAAAGTATGAAAGATATTGGCATACTTGATGGTGATGTTGTTATCTGTGAAAAAAAACCTGTTGCGGAAAAAATGGCGAAATCGTAGTCGCAATGATAGACGGTGAAGCAACTGTAAAATCTTTTTACAAGGAAGATAACTATGTAAGATTGCAGCCACATAATCCCGATTTCGAACCTATTATCACAGATGATGTCATTATCTTAGGCAAGGTTATTGCACTTTCACGAGATTATGGTGCTTAAAGCTTTTAATAAAAATATCAACGAGCTACCTAATTATGGTAGACTCCCTCATTCTCAAACTTTTAATTGAACTCATATTAAATATTTACTCTGGGCGAAACACTTTCGCTCTTTTTGTTTTTAATAATCAGTTAAATATGACATAAAAAATTACTTTGTTGCCAAAATATTTTCAGAAGTATTAAAATTAAAAAGAAAAAATTGCCTTGATGTATTTAATTCTGAATGATATAATAAAAATGTATGTATCACGACTAAATTTGATAAACTAATCAAAGGAGATCTGATATAATGAAAAAAATCAAAAAAATGATGAGCAATATATAAAAAATCCTTCAGAGCCTGACGAAAAGGCTGATGAACTTAATGAAAATGGTCCTACAAGCGAAAAAGCGTACGGATTCTATTATCGAAACTGGAAGTATAATTGCTTCTAATGGCAAATATACTATCCACTGTCTGACGATTATCGGGCAAATTGAGGGACATTATATTCTCTCATCACAAAACAAAACCACTAAGTATGAACATGTTATCCCTCAGATTGTTGCTGTGGAGGAAGAACCTCGTATAGATGGGCTTCTCATTCTGCTCAATACTGTTGGCGGTGATGTAGAGGCTGGACTTGCTATTGCTGAGCTTCTTGCAGGAATCCGCAAACCAACAGTTTCTATGGTACTTGGCGGAGGTCACTCAATAGGCGTTCCGCTCGCAGTTGCGGCAAAAAAGTCTTTCATAGCAAAGTCCGCATCTATGACAATTCACCCTGTAAGAATGACTGGTCTTACACTTGGAGTTCCTCAGACATTTGAATATTTTCAGCGTATGCAGGCAAGAATTACGAGATTTGTATGTGAAAATTCAAATATCAAGCCAGAAAGATATAATGAGCTTGCTATGAACACCGGAGAACTTGTACTCGATGTAGGAACTGTTCTTGACGGCGAGGACGCAGTCAAAGAGGGATTGATTGATAATCTTGGCAGTTTTTCTGACGCTCTTGACGCTCTTTATGCTATGATTGATAAAGAAAAAAAAAAGCTAAAAAGAAAACTTCCAAAAAAAAGTAAAACCTAAGGAAGTCCGGGCGGACAAAGTTCGCCCTACATATATATTAGTTAAATAAACGGAGGTACATAATGAACATATTTGAAGCCATTGTGCTTGGTGCGGTTCAGGGACTGACAGAATTTCTTCCTGTTTCGAGCAGTGGACACCTTGCTATATTTCAGCACTTTTTTGGGTTAAATGATAACAACCTTTTTCTTTAATGTTATGCTCCATGTCGGAACACTTACAGCTGTTTGTGCTGTATACTGGAGATTATTTTTAAGACTTATCAAAAGTTTCTTTAGAATACTTAAAAAAATCTTTACAAGAAAGTTTAAATGGGGCGAAATGGACGCTGACGAAAACCTTGTTCTGATGCTTATAATTGGTCTATTGCCACTTTTCTTACTGTTCTTGCCTATTGGTGGAGGTATGAAAATTAAAGACCTCGCTGATAAATGGAATTCTGATGGTTATCTGATAATTACATCTATTTCACTCTTAGTAACAAGCTTTCTTCTTGTTATCGGAATTAATGCAAACCGCAAAACTACAATTCTTTATAAGAGTCATGGCAAGCTTCGTGCAGATGGTGCGGGAAGAAGAAAGCTAAACCCTGTTGATGCAGTTTTTATTGGTCTTTTTCAGGCAGTAGCCGCTATCTTCCCTGGCATATCTCGTTCAGGTTCTACTCTTACTGCTGGAGAACTCAGAAAAATAAACAAACAGCGTGCTTTGGATTATTCTTTTGTTCTTGGAACTCCTGCGATTATTGCGGCCGCTCTCCTTGAAGGAAAAGACGCTCTTTTCCCTGCTGACGGTTCAGCGGTTTCAATCGAATTTTTTCCTACTTTAATTGGAATTATTACTTCTGCTATTGTAGGTTTCCTTGCAATCAGACTTTTCAAATGGTTGCTTTCTACAAACAGAATGTATTATTTTGTTCTCTATACAGCAGGTGCTGGTATAATTTGCCTTGTTATCAGCATTATAGAGCTTATTTCAGGAGTAAACCTCTTTACACAGCAACCACTTACATTCTAATTATCAAATAAAATAGGTTCACTTTAACGAACACAGTTTGCCCTAATCGGTAGTTCATTGGTAATTTCTTAATAAGTAGCAATAGACTACTTTCGCCGATATTGAGCAATAATTGCTTTAAGGGAACCTGATTAAATACTCGTTCTTAAAAATGTCACCGATTCCATTAGTCGGTGACATTGATTTTCAATAGGAGGTATGAATTTTGGCAAATGATTCTAAAAAAAATCCGACTAAAAAAGCTTCATCAAGCAATAAAAAATACCGCCACAAAAAAGCACGAAAACTACAAAAAATATACAAGCATCAAAGCCTAAAACCAAACGAATAACCAAGGCTGAAAAGGAAAGAATAAAAGCCGAACAAGAAGCCGCAGAAAGGCGACGCAGACGAATAAAATCTATAATAATATCAGGTATTGCTATTTTAATATTCTGTTTATTTATAATTCGTGGCGATATGTTCTGGACAACTGTACACTCGTTTATTTGGGGAATTTTTGGTTTCTGCGGAATATTAATTCCTATATTAATGATATATATAGCATATCAAAGTGGAAAAACAGATATTCCATATCGTATGAATCTTAGATTCTTTATAGCTATATCAATAGCTGTACTTTTTACAACCGCTGTATATCTTTTCTCTCACGGAAAAGTTGAAGGAAATGTTTTTTTCGCAATGGGTGACGCTTATATAGAAGGTATTAATTATTGTGGGGGCGGACTTATCAGTTCTATACTTGGTGCTCCTATGATGGCATTTATTGGTGCAACAGGTTCTCGAATTATTATAGCTGTTTTGCTCTTTATAGATATTATGATAGCCTCAGGGGCGACAATTATAGGCTTTATAGATTTCTTTAAAAAAGCCTGTGGAAAAGGTTTCTACTAAGGTATCATCTAAATTTTCTGAAACCAAACAGGAAATAAGCAGACAAAGAGCTATTCGTCAAGAATATCAGCAAGCACAAAAACAAGAACAGCAATCATTCTATATTTATGGCAGAAGAGCTGATGAATCGAAAACGAACCATATAGATATACCTCTTGGAAATGATTCAGAAAAGCCTAATATGCTCCCCCGATGATTTTATAAGCGAACAGTATATACCTAAACAATCTAATAATTTTAATGCAAATGATTATGATACCCCGACGATAACAACTCAAAAGCGTAAAAAAAAGAAAAAAATCTAATCCTGATATTGAAAATCAAAATAACTCAGAGCCTATTATTTATGAATCTATTCAATCTGAAACAACCTTTGATGAAAACCACGAAGCAGGCTCTTTTGAAGAATTAGATGGTATTCTTTCAGAAAAGGATAACAAGACTATCGCTGACGCTTTAAAGCAGATTGAAAAAGAAAAAAAGCAAGAAAAAATCTGTTGAAGAACCTATAAGCTTTGATATACAGAATGTTTCTTCTGAATATTTATCAAATGATAGTGTTTATCTCAAACCACCTATAACACTTCTGAAACCAACTCCATTTACAAACGAAGGCGATATTGCAACAGAGCTTAATCAAAATGGCTCTATGCTTATAGAAACTCTTGCAAGCTTTGGCGTTAAAGCAAGTATAGTAAACATCTGTCGTGGTCCCGCTGTAACAAGATATGAACTTCAGCCTGCTGCTGGTGTTAAAATCAGTAAAATCACAAATCTTGCTGATGATATTGCTATGAACCTTGCCGCTGTTGGCGTAAGAATTGAAGCACCTATTCCAGGAAAGGCTGCTGTTGGTGTTGAGGTTGCTAACAAGGTAGTAAGCATTGTTAAAATGCGTGAATTGATAGAATCACCTGAATTTAACAATGCTAAAAGCAAGCTTACTGTTGTACTTGGCAGAGATATTGAAGGTAATATTACTATTGCCGACCTTGCTAAAATGCCTCATTTGCTTATAGCTGGTTCCACTGGTTCTGGTAAATCTGTATGTATAAATTCTATGCTTATCAGCTTGATTTATAAATCAACACCAGAAGAAGTAAAGTTGCTTATGATTGACCCTAAGGTTGTTGAACTTGGAGTGTATAATGGTATTCCACACTTACTTGTACCAGTTGTTACAGACCCAAGAAAAGCGGCGGGTGCATTAAACTGGGCTGTAAATCATATGCTTGAAAGGTATAAGCTCTTTGCTGAAAATAATGTTCGTGATATAAGAGGCTATAATGCACTTGTCGAAAGAACAAACGCTGAAATCGACAAAGAGGAAACTCAAATAAGCGATGATGAAAATTCTGACGAGTTTGAGATGCCACAGACTCCTGAAGAGCGACAAATTATGGACGCTGCTATTTCAGAAACAGAAAATAGTGGAAAGCCTCCTAAGAAAGAAAAACTTAAAAAGCTTGAACAAATTGTTATAATTATTGATGAGCTTGCTGACCTTATGATGGCCGCCCCTAATGATGTAGAAAATGCTATTTGCCGACTTGCGCAAATGGCTCGTGCTGCTGGTATGCACCTTGTTATTGCTACACAGAGACCATCTGTAGATGTTGTTACAGGTCTTATTAAAGCTAATATTCCAAGCCGAATTGCTTTTGCGGTTAAATCGCAAATAGACTCGAGAACTATTCTCGATTCAGGCGGTGCCGACAAGCTTCTCGGCAGAGGTGATATGCTTTTTTGCACCTATCGGAGCATCAAAGCCTAAGCGTGTTCAAGGCTGTTTTGTAGATGATGAAGAGGTTGAGAATGTTGTAGAGTTTATCAAAAAAATAACAGAGCTTGTGAATATGATGAAAGCATCGCTCAAGAAATTGAAAACAATTCTATAACTGAAAATAACAGTTCGAAGGCTATTGCCGATGAAGACTCTGACCAAGACCCTATGCTTGAAGAAGCAATTAAGTGTGTTGTTGAAGCTGGACAAGCCTCGACCTCACTTTTTACAAAGAAGATTGCGTCTTGGATACGCAAGAGCAGGACGACTTATTGATGAAATGGAAACAATGGGAATTGTTGGTCCTCACGAAGGCTCAAAACCGAGACAGGTACTTCTTACACAACAGCAATATATGGAAAGACAAATGAATAGGTCAGATGAAAACTAAATTTCTATATAATATATAATTATTTTAATAGCAAATAATTTCTAATGTATTAAGCTTACTTCAGCTCAGCAAATTGCTTACAATACATTAGAAAGCTATTTGCTATTTTTCTTTTTATACAAGCCTATACTATTTCTAATACTAATAAAATACTTGACATTATACCTATCAATCGTGTATAATAGTTTCTATTGAATACTATGCTTGTGTAGCACAGTTGGTAGTGCAGCTCATTCGTAATGAGCAGGTCACAGGTTCGAGTCCTGCCACAAGCTCCAAAAATTCCCCCTTGAACGCTGCGTTCGAGGGGATTTTTATTTTATTTAGAATTAACGAAATATAGTAATTTGGTATTTATTTGGTGTTTATGGATTAAAAATTTAAAAAATCCCGCCCCAGAGCTATTAAGCACTGAGAGCGGGATTAATCTTTGCTATATGTTATTTCACTCTAATCTTCTGCCCAACATAGATTAAATCTCTGTTCTTGATGTTGTTAAGCGATACAAGCTTGCCTACTTATATGTATGTCTCAGAATTTTGGCTTCTAATGCATTCATCAACTGTCTCAAGGAATATATTTATTACTACAATAACGAAAGGATTGTTTCTAAATTGAAAATGAGCCCGGTGCAATACCGAACTCATTCTCTTGCAAGTTAATATTTATTTGTCTAATATTTGGGGTTCACTTCAAGTTAGGAGCGGCTTCTGTAATCATAATCCAAGTATTGTATGATATAATAAAAGCTAAAAAATCGTCTTTATGGCGACTTTTTAGAGAATTTAAGTTAGAAAAAAACTAACTGCATAATTACTCATAATTTTAAAGGAACTACAAAAAATCGTTTAGTTATTCATCTGAATAGATTTAAATTTTTATTAGACTTCATCAGCGTCTTTATTAAGCTCTGTAAGAAGTTCTTCTGCACTTGCACCTTCCATAACTTTCTTAAATTCATCACCGCTCATCTTTTCGTTGCTAATAAGGAACTTAGCGACTTCGTGAAGTCTACCTATATTATTCTTGAGAATTTCTTCTGTCTTATTATAGCCAGTTGTGATAATATCGCTGACTTCCTTATCAATCTTAGCAGCTGTGGATTCAGAGTAATTTTGGAATGACCAAGTTCCTTACCCAAGAAAACATTGCTGTCATCTGCTGAATATGCAATAGGTCCAAGCGTATCACTCATACCATATTGTGCAACCATTGCGAAAGCAAGCTTTGTTGCTCTCTCAATATCATTAGACGCACCTGTTGAAATATCTCCGATAATGAGTGCTTCTGCAACTCTTCCACCGAGAAGAACAACTATGTCTTCTTTCATCTCTTTCTTAGAACGGTATGACTTATCCTCGCTTGGCAAGGACATTGTAAATCCGCCTGCCATACCTCTTGGAATAATTGAAATTTGGTGAACTGGGTCTTGAGTTGGGCAGAAATATGTTGCGATTGCGTGTCCTGCCTCATGATATGCTGTCAACTTCTTTTCAGCATCACTCATTACTCGTGATTTCTTTTCTGCACCGACAACAACTTTGATTGTTGCTTCCTCAACTTCAGTCATTGTAATAGCCTTGAGGTCTTTTCTTGCAGCAAGAAGTGCAGCTTCATTAAGGAGGTTTTCAAGGTCTGCACCTGTAAAACCTGCTGTAGATTTTGCAATAGTTTTAAGAACAACATCTGGAGCAAGAGGCTTACCCTTTGCGTGAACCTTGAGTATTTCTTCACGACCCTTTATATCAGGTCTGCCAACAATAACCTGTCTATCAAAACGACCTGGACGCATAAGAGCTGGGTCGAGAATATCAGGACGGTTTGTTGCAGCAATCATAATTACACCTTCATTAGCACCAAAGCCATCCATTTCAACGAGGAGCTGATTAAGTGTCTGCTCACGCTCATCGTGTCCGCCGCCAAGACCAGCACCACGCTGACGACCTACTGCATCAATTTCATCTATAAATATGATACAAGGACTGTTTTTCTTAGCCTGCTCAAAGAGGTCACGAACTCTTGATGCACCAACACCAACAAACATTTCAACGAAGTCTGAGCCTGAGATTGAGAAGAACTGAACACCTGCTTCACCTGCAACTGCTCTTGCAAGAAGTGTTTTACCTGTTCCTGGAGGGCCTACGAGCAAAACGCCCTTTGGTATTCTTGCACCAAGCTCATTATACTTTTTAGGGTCTTTGAGAAACTCAACGATTTCACGGAGTTCTTCCTTCTCCTCGTCAGCACCCGCAACATCAGCAAAGGTTGTCTTACGCTTTTCATCGGAAATGCTCTTAATTTTAGCCTTTCCAAAGCCCATTGTTTTGCCGTCGCCACCCATACCATTAGACAGCTTTCGCATAAAGTATATCCAGAATACTACTAATGCACCAAACAATATAATATTCGGCAACAAATCTATCAACCAAGAATTTTCTGATGCCCTGATATGGTCATACTTCATCGTTTCATCAGTATTCTTCGCGTTATACTGGTCAAGATACGGGTTGATTTGGTCAAGAAAAGTTGTAATACTTGCGGCTGTTGCCTTAACAACAGTGCCTTTGTCATCATTGAGATTAAGCTCAATAGCACCTGTGCCAAAATCTACTGTATATTCCTTAACCTTCATATCCTTAACGTAATAAACTATCTCGGAAGTAGTAGGTTGTTCTGTTCTCTGTGAACTGAAAATAACTGCAATAATTATTATCAAAACAATCGGAATACCAAGATAAATCAGTAGATTTCTTATGGTTTTTTTATTATCCAAAATTTCTGCCTCCTTATTTTTTGCATTGTTATATTAGTTTATCGTAAATTGTGAATAATTTCAAGTGGTAAACCGCTTAAATTAGCCATAAACAGCTATTTATTTTTTTTGAAAAGCTGATTTATTCACTTTTTTCATAGATTTCCCTTTTCAAGATACCAACAAAGGGTAGGTTTCTATAATATTCATCATAATCAAGACCATAGCCTACAACAAATTCATCGGGAATTTCACAGCCTTTATAGTTTGGAATTATATCAAAGCTTCTTCTTGCTGGCTTATCCAAAAAGTGTGCAAACTGTAACTGATTTCGCATTCTTTTCTTCAAGAAAGTACTCTCTAAGCTTATATAATGTACAACCTGTATCGAGAATATCATCAACTACAACAACATTCTTTCCATCAGCACTTATTGAAATATCCTTCAGAATATTAATTTTACCACTCGAAACTGTCGAACAGCCATAACTTGATACCTGCATAAAATCAACTTCACAAGGGACACTCAACTTTCTGACTATATCTGCAAAAAACATAAAACTGCCTTTAAGAATACAAATCATTAGCAAATTTCCGTCTTGATTTTTCTGACTTATATCTTTTGCAATTCTATTTGTCAGTCTTTCTATATCATCACAGCTAAGCAAAATTTTGGATATATCATTTATCATAGCCTTACCTCTATTCATCTATGTATATCATTAAAACCTTTTGAGTAGTATTTTTAACACAGCACTGCTCAGAAACGCCTATTTCCTCTGCCCATAGAATATTATTTTCATCGGCAAGCAAAATAGCAGAATCACGCTTTTCAGCAGGAATTTTCATCTCAGACATAAGCTTTCTAAGTGGCTTTGTGAGTCCTCTGCCCTTCGGTGCAATGAAGTCACCAGCTTTTCTATTTCTGAAAACTGCTCTATCGGATATTGTAGCATAATCAAGCGAAATGGTAAATAAATTTTTTGTAAATTTTGCTCTTGCAAGAAATTCCTCCATATTTACCAATTCTGTTCGTATATTTTTATTACATATCATCGCTGAACTATTGATAAATACTGGAATTTCTGATTTTCTCTCAGAGTTATTCAAAGAATTTCTATGATAAATTCTGAATATTCCCTGACTTGAGATAGCCATAATACCATTTTTAATTGAAACAGCACCACTATTTTTAATAGCTTTTTCAATAAGCTCTATATGAACACTTTCAGGCTCAATATTTTCCTTGTTGCAGAGAATTTCAATCGTTCTTGCAAGAATAGGCTTATCAAGCTTTTTCAACTTTTCGCAAGAATAACCATTCTCGATTTTGCTTTCTGATAGTGCAGTCTGAGCAGATTTTTCTATAAATTCATCAAGCTCTTTCATACTTTTAGAAAATCTAAGAAAAGCTTCCTCTATCGAGGGATTTATCCCTCTTAAAATTGGCACAACATCAAGGCGAACTTTATTTCTTGTATAAAGTCTTTCAGAATTTGTGCTGTCGTTTACATATGGAATATTATGAGATTTACAATATTCCTCTGTATCTGCTCTCGAGGCAAGAATTAGCGGTCGTATGATATTATCACGCTTAGGCGGTATACCTCTTGCACCCTTTATTCCGCTGCCTCGGCTTATATTCATAAGTATAGTTTCCATACTATCAGTTGAGGTATGGGCAGTTGCGATTTTTGCACCAAGTCTTGTGGCATTTTTATTCAGGAAGTCATACCTAACTTGCCTGCCACATTCCTCGCTTCCGAGATTTCTTTCGGAAGCGAGCTTATTTATATCACATTGTAGGACAAAAAGTTCTACACCAAGCTTTTCGCATAGTTCACGCACGAAATTTTCATCACGAAAGCTTTCATCACCTCTCAAAAGATGATTTATATGACAAGCATAAATCGTGAGAGAAAGGCTTTCTCTTATAGACATCAAAGAGCAGAGCAGTGCTGTTGAATCTGCTCCGCCCGAAAGTGCAACTATTATTTTATCCCCATCTTCAATTAAAGAATATTCTTTGATTGCTTTTAATAATTTATTCTCCACGGCTTAACTCCTGTGCAGTATAACGCATATATTCGCCCTGCCAATGCAACGGCACTGAACGAGCTTCACCATGACGATTCTTTGCGACAATACATTCACCGCTGTTGTTGTCCTTTTTCTTCGTCATTGCCACTGCCTATGCTATCATAGTAGCCCTCACGATAAAGAAACAAAACAATATCTGCGTCCTGCTCGATAGAACCTGAATCTCTTAGGTCAGAAAGCTGTGGCTTTCGGTTTTCACGCTTTTTCACTTGCACGAGAAAGCTGTGAAAGTGCTATTACGGGAACATTAAATTCCTTAGCAAGGGCTTTCAGACTTCTTGTGATTTCACTTATTTCGTTTACACGACTTTCAGTTCTTCTTGAGCCAGACATAAGCTGAAGATAATCGACTATTACCAAATCTACATCTTTAAGTCGTCTAAGCTTTGCCTTTAGCTCTGGAACAGATATACCTGGTGTATCATCAAAATACATTTCTGTTTTTCTGAGTACATCGCCAGCCTCAATAAGCCTCGCCCAATCATCATCTTGAAGCTTTCCTGTACGAAGCTTTGTACCCTCTATCATACCTTCCGTTGAGATAAGTCTTGAAGCGAGCTGTTCTCTTGACATTTCGAGTGAGAAAAAAAGCCACCCTCTTTTTAACGCTTACGGCAACATGACGCATAATATTTAGTGCAAAACTGGTTTTACCCATACCAGGACGAGCCGCAAGAATTATAAGGTCTGAACGGTTAAGTCCTGTTATAACATTATCAAGCGTACCTATGCCCGTAGGAATAGCTCTCATTTCAGAGCTTTCTGGGAGAATTCAGTATATCTATTCTATCAAGAACATCAAGAATAATACTGTCTACTCTTTGCAAGCCTGTGCGATTGCTATTGTCATCACGAATATCAAAAATGCTCTGCTCGGCAGAATCTATCAGCGTAGAAACATTATCGCCATATTCAGAAGCATTATTTATGATTTCTCTTGAAGCTAAAATAAGCCTGCGTCTTTGATAGCTATTCTTAACAATTTCAGCATATTCAGTAATATTAGACCTTGACGGCAACATCTCTGAAATCTGATATAGATAGGATTTGAAAGAAGCATCATCATAATCTTTTTTGCTGTTTGAGCTTTTCAAGAATTGTGATAACATCTATCGGCGTATTCATAACAAAAGCTCTATCATTGCAGTATATATAGAACGATGTGTTGCAAGATAGAAGCACTCTGCCTGTGGAAGTATCTGAATAACTTCCGCCATACATTCTCCGTCCATAATGATAGTTGCAAGAACAGCTTGTTCTGCCTCAGGACTATACGGAAGATTCATACCGTCAACCGAAGATGAAACGGAATCTATATCCGCCATTTATAAAGACCTCCCAAAATTAAAGCTCTGTTACAGATACCTTAAGCTTTGCGACCACTCCACCGAAAAGCTTAATTTCGCAATTATAGACACCGAAAGCCTTAATATCGCAATCGAGTGAAATTTTTCTCTTGTCGATAGAGAAATTATACTGTTTTTTGATTTCAGCAGCAATTTCTTTGCTTGTTACAGAGCCGAAAAGTCTGCCACCCTGACCAGCCTTTGCTTTAAGCTCAAGAGTTACATCTTTGAGCTTATCAGCAATAGCCTGTGCCTCTTTTGTCTGCTGTTCAATTTTATACTGTTTTGATTGCTCTGCATTTTTGAACTCATTAAGAGCCTGTGCATCGGCAACTCTTGCTAAATTTCTTGAAACAAAAAGTTTCTTGCGTAGCCGTCACTTACATTAACAAGCTCTCCCTTTTTTCCTGTACCCTTAACATCTTGTAAAAGCATTACTTTCATTACTAATCTAACTTCCTTTCTCATAAAAAAGGCTTAAAGCTATAAACCTTTAAATTTTTATTATAAATCACCAAATAGGTGAGCAAAACCCGCCCTTAAATTATAAGTATTATTGCTGTGGTTCGATAAACGCTGACTCCGCACCTGCAGATTCTGTTTGATTTTGAACCTGTTCACTATTGATAGAACTTACTATCTGAACAAGCTGTTCTCTTGCTTCTTCCATAGTTACACCCTTTAACTGAGTAGCCGCCATTGTCTGATGACCGCCACCACCCATCTTCTCCATAAGAACCTGAACATTTACATCTCCAAGAGAACGGGCGGAAATATTTATGCAGTTCTTTGTTGGAAACATTACAAATGACGCCTTGACATTTTCTATGCCAAGAAGTTCATCTGCCGCTTGTGCCGCAGCTATTCTGATATCAGAGGTTTCCTCATCTGCACAAGCTATTGCATAGAAATTGAATATTTCAGCCTCACTAACAAGCTTATATTTAGTCTTATATGTACTGATTGAGTTAGAGAACAATCTCTTAACCTCAACCGTATCTGCTCCTTTTCCTCTTAAGAATGCTGCCGCCTCGAAAGTTCTTACACCTGTACGCAAAACAAAGTTTTTTTAGTATCAAGCATAATTCCTGCAAGAAGTGCCTCTGCCTCAAGTCTTGTAAGATTATCACTGCCTAAATATTGGATAAGCTCCGCAACCATTTCAGAAGCCGAAGAAGAATAAGGCTCATGATAGAAAATCATTGCGTTTTCTATATGATTAACCATCATTCTATGGTGGTCTATTACAATAACTCTCTTGCATTTCTTATAAACCTTTGCGAACTCAAGAAAGCTTGGCGAATGTGTATCAACAACAATGAGAAGTGTTCTTTCCGTTATCTCATTAAGTGCGGTATGTTCATCTATAAAAACATCGAGCAAGCCTGATTTTTCTATATTTGAAATAACTGAGCCTGCAAGACTTTGATTCTTGTTTATGGCGATGAATGCGTCCATATCCATACCCTTTTGTATGGTACTCCACAAACCAACAGCCGCTCCCACACTATCTAAATCCGAAAAGCGGTGTCCCATAATGATGACCTTATCGCTTTTTCTTATTTGTTCCTCAAGTGCCGCAGAAATAACTCTTGTTCTTACTTTATCTCTTTTTTCAACACCCTTAGAAGTGCCACCAAAGAACTCGTATCCCTCGCCGTTGTTGACTGCGGCTTGGTCGCCACCTCGTCCGTGTGCCATCTCAAGAGCCTGTCTTGCACGAAGCTCACATTCTCTGAGAGTTTTTCCGCAATGACCTATACCAATAGATATTGTCGCACCAGAAACATCATTTATTCTAATATTTCTTATGGTTTCAAGGATTTTAAACTTCTGCTCAATAAGCGTCTGAATATTTCTTTCCTCTATAACGACAAGGTACATATCATTCTTTTCAAGCTTTTTATAAAAGCCTTTTCATACCTGTAGCCCATTCCTGAAGCTTACTCTCTATAAATATAGAAATCTGGTCGCAGACATTTTCGTCACTTGCTCTCTCTATTTCGCTCTTATTATCGAAATCAATAAGAGCTACAACAGGCCTTGAAAGTAAATATTCATCAGAATTCGCTTTATATAAGCTATTATCAACAAAATATATTATTCCGCCGTTTTCAGCAAGAACTCCAAAAAGCAACATACCATTTATCGTTATAGCTAACATCTATGCCATTGTGATTAAAATAATCCCTTATATCTTTAGACTCTATAAATTGTGCCGCAGTTTCTCCGATTTTATCCTCATTATTGCACATCTTTTGAGTGAAATTTTTATTGCACATCATAATAACGCCAAAATCATCAACTACAATGGCAGCAACATTTATCAGGTCGAGTGATGACTGATTCATAATCGAAAAAGCACCTGAGGCACTCTTTATAATGCGGCTGACATAATTGCCAAATTTATAGGTGCTAAGAAATACTGTTGCCGCAGATGCTATTGCCGCAAGAAGCTCAATTATAAAAATAGTTGTATTATAATAGTAAGAAACACTTGCCATAACAAACATTACAATCGAAAATATTATAAAGACAGGTGTTGTCACCCATATTTTTTTATTCAAGACAGCCACCCCCAATCATCTAAAAAATACGCACGATTAAATCTCCATAATTACAGGAAGAATCATCGGACTTCTTCTGGTTTTATCATATAAAAGCTTGGAAAGCTCGTCTTTTATCTTTGTTTTCATAACACCCCATTCACGGATATTTTCATTATAGCAATCATCAAGAATATCCTCAACTCTTGCCTTGATGTTATCCATAAGTGGTTCAGCTTCTCTTACATATACAAAGCCTCTTGAAACTATATCAGGACCAGAAACAACATGACCATCCTCAGAATCTATTGTTACTACAACTACAATTAAGCCGTCCTGTCCGAGGTGTTTTCTATCACGAAGAACGATACTTCCTACATCACCGACGCCAAGTCCATCAACAAGTACCTGACCAGCAGGAACATCAGGAAGTTGTTTCATATAATCTCTGTTAAGCTCGATTACATTTCCGATATTTCCGATAAAGACATTTTCCTTTGGAATACCCATCTGATAAGCCAATTCTGCGTGTTTTTTGCAAGTGCTTTTGCTCACCATGAACTGGAATAAAATATTTAGGCTTTGTAAGTCCCTGAATAATTTTAAGTTCCTCTTGGCAAGCGTGTCCTGAAACATGAACTTCATACATAGATTCATAAACAACATGACAGCCATGTTTAATAAGTTCATTAACGACTGCTCCAACAGTTTTTTCATTACCAGGAATAGGATTAGCTGAAATGATTATAAAGTCACCTGGACCTACTGCAACCTTTCTGTGGTCTGAATAAGCCATTCTTGAAAGTGCAGACATAGGCTCGCCCTGACTTCCAGTAGTAATGAGAACTATCTGCTCCTTTGGATATTTATTTAGCATATCAATATCAATGACAACACCATCAGGAATATCAACATAGCCCAGCTCTGTGGCAATAGTCATATAGTTAATCATACTTCTGCCTGAGAAAGCAACTTTTCTGCCATGTCTGGCGGCACACTTAATAATTTGCTCAACACGACCAATATTTGATGCAAAGGTTGCAATTATAATTCTTTCCTTTTCGGCCTCTCTAAAGAACATTTCAAAGGAATTTACAACCTTTTGCTCTGTTACAGTGTATCCGGGACGCTCTGCATTGGTAGAATCCGCCATAAGTGCAAGCACACCCTCATTGCCAAGCTCTCCGAATCTTGCAAGGTCTATCATATCACCTGTTATAGGTGTACAGTCGATTTTGAAGTCGCCTGTATGGATAATTGTTCCACCAGGGGTATGAATAGCAAGACCTACCGCATCAGGAATGGAATGGTTTACATGAATAAATTCTATTGTCATACAACCAAGCTTTATTCTCTGACCAGGCTTTATTACATTCATCTTTGCCTTTGACTGAAGATTATGCTCCTTGAGCTTACTGCCAACAAGTCCAAGTGTAAGACTTGTGCCATACATTGGAATATTAAGCTTTCTTAATAAGTAAGGCAAAGTCCGATATGGTCTTCGTGTCCATGTGTAAGAACTATACCCTTGATTTTATCTTTGTTTTCTCTCTATATAGGTAAAATCAGGTAAAAACTAAATCTACACCAAGCATTTCACCATCAGGGAATGCCATACCACAATCAAGCAGGAACATATCTCCATCACACTCGAAAAGTGTGATATTTTTGCCGATTTCGTTAAGTCCGCCAAGGAATGTAATCTTAACGCTTGGGAGCGGTGAATAACCTCTTTTTGTGCCTTTCCCTGTGGGTTTCTCTTTTTAAAAGCCTTTTGCTTTTTGGTCAGCCGACTGAAAACGACCCTTTTGAGTCTGAGCTGACTGTCTATCTTGATTATTAGGGCTAATTCTTCCGAAAAGCTTTGCAGACGAACCCTCTATCATAGCCGCCTTGCTCTGCTGTCTTCTCTCATAAGGAGAAAGTGAACCCTGTCTTTGGGGCATACCTCGACCAATCCCTCTACCCTTTCTTTGAGTACTACCTCCTTGAAAATCGCCGAGGGATTGTTTCTGCTTATTATATTCTGATGTCACTAAAAATAACCTCCATCTTTATATTTATTTTTCCGAACAAAATCAGTAACTTAATTCTACTCCCGCAAATGCAATTCTGTCAAGTTTATAGAATTAACTAAAAGCTACTTATAACTATTAAAAGATACTTTATTCAACGGATAGCTTGCTAATTATAGCTTTATTATATATAATATGTCTCGAAAGGATTGATTTATTTGAAGAAAATAGAAATCTTTACAGATGGTGCTTGCAGTGGAAACCCTGGACCAGGTGGTTTTGGTGCAATTCTTAGATATAATGAACATATTAAAGAGATTTCTGGCGGTGAGGCTGAAACCACAAATAATCGCATGGAGCTTCGTGGTGTTATTGAGGCACTCAAGGCTCTTAAAGAGCCTTGTGAAGTAACTGTTACAAGCGATTCAAAGTATGTATGTGATGCTGTAACCAAAGGTTGGGCAAGGTCTTGGAAGGCTCATAACTGGATAAAAAGCGATAAGAAAAAAAGCTTTAAATTCTGACCTTTGGGAAGAATTGCTAAATCTTCTTGATAAACACAAAGTTAAATTTGTTTGGGTTAAAGGTCACGCAGGACACCCAGAAAATGAACGCTGTGACGAATTGGCTGTTGCAGAGGCGGCTAAGTTCAAGAAATAGTCCTAAATTAAAAGTTTCGCTTGAGCCTTAAATTATTAACTGATAACTAATAAATCATATTAGCTAAATATACTATTTTTTCAATTAAATTAAGATAGTTAGGCTACACTAAATATTTCCTACTAAAACGATAGAAATTATCAAAATAACTATTGCATTTCCTATTGAATAGGTGTATAATTTTCCATACAATGGCAAAGGATATTAAAAGTCATTGATTTATTATATATATATTTGAGGTGAAACCTATATGAAGAAAAATATATGCGGACAACGCCGCAACAACTCATCTTTCTAAAGAGGCTCTTGATGCTATGATGCCTTATCTTACAGACTATTACGGCAATCCATCAAGCCTTTATTCACTCGGTGTAAAATCTCGTCAGGCTGTTGAGAATGCTCGCAATATCGTTGCAGAGTGCCTTAACGCCGACCCTAAAGAAATCTTCTTCCTTTCAGGCGGAAGTGAAGCTGATAACTGGGCTATTAAGGGTGCTGCTCATCTTGGTGCTAAAAAGGGTAAGAAACATATCATAACTTCTAAATTTGAACACCATGCTGTTCTCCATACTCTCGATTCTCTTAAAAAAGAGGGTTTTGAAGTAACTTACCTTGATGTTCACGAAAATGGCATTGTTCGTCCAGAAGAACTTGAAAATGCCATTCGTGAAGATACCGCTCTCGTAACCATTATGTTCGCTAATAATGAAATCGGTACTATTCAGCCTGTAAAAGAAATTGGTGAAATATGCAAAGCACAAGGTTATTTTCCATACAGACGCTGTTCAAGCTGTTGGTGCTATTCCTGTTGATGTTAGGGAAATCGGCTGCGATTTGCTCTCTATGTCAGCACATAAGTTCCATGGTCCTAAGGGCGTTGGTGCAATCTTTATGCGTAAAGGTTTAAGGCTTCCTAACCTTATTGATGGTGGTGCTCAGGAAAGTGGCCGTCGTGCTGGTACTGAAAATATTGCTGGCATAGTTGGTATGAGTGTTGCTCTTAAACATTCTTGCGAGGTTATGGCAGAAAGAAACGCAAGACTTGAGAAAATGCGTGACAGACTTATCGATGGACTTTTTGAAAATCGACCGTTCAAGAATAAATGGTGACAGAACTCACAGACTTCCTGGAAATGTCAATATGTGTTTTCACGGACTTGAGGGTGAATCTCTCCTTCTTTCTCTTGACCTAAAGGGTGTTTCAGCATCATCTGGTTCAGCCTGCACATCAGGCTCTCTTGACCCAAGCCATGTTCTTTTAGCAATCGGACTTCCTCATGAAGTCGCTCATGGTTCATTAAGACTTAGCTTCAGCGATGAAAATACTGAAGAAGATATAGATTATCTCTTAGAGGTTATCCCACCAATAGTAACAAGGCTTCGTTCTATGTCACCATTATGGGAAAAAGATAATCAAAAATTCATAATTTATTATTTAAGATTTATATATAGAAAGGTTGAATATAAATGGCATACAGTGAAAAGGTTATGGACCACTTTGCAAACCCAAGAAATGTCGGTGAACTTCCTGACGCAAACGGAATTGGTGAAGTCGGAAACTCACGCTGTGGAGATATAATGAAGATGTATATTAAGGTTGAAAACAACATTATTGTTGATGTCAGCTTTAAGACTTTTGGCTGCGGAGCAGCTATTGCAACAAGCTCTATGGCAACAGAGCTTATTAAGGGCAAATCAATAGATGATGCTCTCAAGCTTACAAATAAGGCTGTTATGGAAGCTCTTGATGGTTTACCTCCAGTTAAAGTTCACTGCTCAGTTCTTGCTGAACAGGCTATTAAAGCAGCTCTAAGTGATTATTACCGCAGACAGGGTATTGACCCAGAGCCAATCGTTGGTAAAATTGAGGAACACGATGAACATGGTGAGGATTTCTGTCATTAAGATTCAGTAAATATACAATTATAAAATGGCACAGTTCACTTCAAATAAGCGAACTGTGCCATTTTTATATAATTATATAGCCTTAGTATCTGTAAGGTTAGCTGTAAAATTTATTTCAGGAATTTCTATTTTTTAATTATTCCAGTTTTGCTATCAGCATAAATTGTAAAATTGCCTGATTTACTTGTGCCTATAAATATTGCATTATTATCTTCTGATTTCTGATATATCGCACCATTTTTCTTCAGAGGCTTTATCAAGAACATTAGTTATAGCCTGTGCAAAACAAGAACTTGGTAAATATGATTTCTCTGTTTCACAGATAAGTTCATTATATGATATTGCGTATGTACCGCCAAGATTTTTTTAAAAGACATACCCTTTAGGTTTTCGGGGCTTGATGTAATAATCGAGGACACACCTTTTTCAGTATGCGAAATATTGCATTTAAGCTTTGTTTCGCCAAGCTCTACATCAGCATTACCCGAAAAGCCTGTAACAAGCTCAGGTATTTTCGGTACTTTTTCTGTGCAAGAACTTATTGAAAATATAAGTACTATTGCCACAGCAATAGTAAATGTTATTTTAAATACCCTACGCAATAACATCACCCTCAGTTTCAGAAGCTAATATCCTCAATCATATCAGTAGGAAGCATCGTTGTTTCTGAAAGCCTTTTCGCTGTCCTATCCCCTGCCAACCCATGTGCATATACTCCGCAAACAGCAGCTCTGAACGGATTAATTCCCTGTGCAGCAAGCGAACCTATCATTCCTGCAAGCACATCGCCACTTCCGCCTCGTGCCATTCCTGCGTTTCCTGTTCTGTTTACAAGCAAAATATTGCCATCAGATATAAGTGTATTTGCACCTTTAAGAACTAAGCTTACATTATGCTCCTTGGCAAAATTCAAAGCAATTTCAGCTCGATTTTGCTGAACCTCGGCAACTGTACAACCAAGAAGTCTTGCCATTTCTCCTGGGTGAGGTGTAAGTATAACCGGGGCTTTGGCTTTCTTTAATAAATGTATATGCGGAACAATTGAATTTATTCCATCTGCATCAAGAATAATTGGCTTTTTACAATTTGTAAGTATTTCACAGACTATCTTTTCGGTATCTTCATTATGCCCCATACCACAGCCAAGAACAACTGCATTAGATTTATTTGCAAGAGAAACAAGCTTATTACAGTCTTCAGCAGATGAAATGCCCTCTTTCTCTTCAATGGTGTGAAAACAGCTTCTATAAGCTTTCCTGCAACTATTGGATAAATCGACTTAGGCAAAGCAATATTCACCAAGCCTGCACCACTTCTTTGTGCAGCTTTTCCGCACATAATAGCTGCTCCCGCCATACCATAGCTTCCTACAACAGCAAGCAAGGTTCCAAAAGTACCTTTATTTGATGATATTTTACGCTCAGGTAAGAGTTTTTCTCCGAGAAATTCA
>VOFC01001159.1_pt1 | contig 111845 bp, 150 predicted proteins | sample 5384161 | NCBI WGS metagenome assembly VOFC01 (sample SAMN12384722, study PRJNA508395) | human gut metagenome | isolation source: healthy gut B | host: Homo sapiens
TGGTGCAAAGAAATATCAGAGAATCCGGAAAGGTGTGCATAGCGGAACTTATATGGCATTGCTTACTGCTGTTGTGATCTCAGGTGTGATGGTGTTATTCGGACGCAATATATTGTCACTGTTTGTATCTGGCGAACCGGAACAGATCCGACAGGTGTTAGACATTGCATATAAATATTTGTTTATTATGGCAATTTTTCTATGGGTACTGTATCTGCTGTATGTATATCGTTCGGCGATTCAGGGTCTGGGTAATACCCTGATTCCCCTCGCCAGTGGCATTGCAGAATTTGTGATGCGTGTCAGTGTTGCATTATTGTTACCAAAACTGATCGGTGAAGACGGAATTTTTTATGCGGAAATTTGTGCCTGGACCAGCGCAGCTGTTTTATTGTTTATAAGTTATATGATTATTATACGAAAATACAAAGAATAAGGTTTCCTTTTTTAATTTATCCCATTTCATGGTATGATAACAGAAATTCAGCGTTTTCAAAATGACTATACCATACACTTCAGGGGCTTCTTTGACGGCGCTTTATCATTGTATCTCGCGCGGTCACACACAAACTTCCGCTCACATCTGCGAACTTCATTTCTGGCAGTTCTTCTGCTCTCCGTGCGCCTGATGGCAGGTCACATCAAAGAAACTTTCATCTTATTATTTACAATGGCCGGCGCCTGCCTCATCGTCTTCCTGGTTCCCGGACTTTTCGTCCTTTTTCCCGGAATCATCTGCGGCATCGCCAGCCATCTGATTGAGCCTGGTTTAAAAAAGGCTCTTGCTATTGATTAATCCAGTTCTTTATAGTCAAAACTGCGGAATTCTGCTGTCTGATCGTATCCGGAGTAGTCCACGCATGCCATGCCGACAAATGCTCCGGTGAAGAATCCACCGTATGACTGGAGTACATAATCATCGGACAATACAGCGGCATCCAGTGTGCCCGGAATCTCTGTATAGTTCTTTCCGTCAAAGGAATACTCGTAGCTGTAAGACTGCTTTCTTACTTTTTTGTGCGAAGCCATACAAATTCAACATCATCCGGTACCGGAATCGCATCGTCGCGAAGGAACGAACGATATCCGCCACGATTGCACTCTGCCACTTCGATCACGCGGCCATTTTTCTCATTCCACGTAACGAAAGCGAATGACCAGTGCTTATCATTGTAAAAATTTGTCAATCCAGCCATCTGCTGATAGTTGAACGGATCAAATTTCACTTTCACTTCGGCATCAAAGTTAAATGCCTGCCAGCGTTTTGCTACCAACGAAAGCTCATGCTTATTGCAGAGGATCCTTTTCCGACCAATGTCAGCCTGCCATCCCCTGTCGTACCCATTTCCTCGGTAAATGGTACGCGGAGGGTATTCCACTCATCATGAAGTTTTGGTGTGTCAAATTCATCATGCATCGAATGATCTGCCGGTGCTTCTGTCAAGATTGCATCTTTCGGCGCATCCACAAGCACTTTTCCGCCATGTCCGCCCTCGATACGAGGCCAGCCTTCTTCATCCCAGTATACTTTCTGAATTGCCGTCTCACGGCCAAGCGGACACCAGCCGCGTGGGTCGATCGAACTTTCATTTTCGTGGTTCCACGGTCTTCCACACAAACTTGCATAATACCACTCACCGCCGGGAGTCTCTACGAGAGCACCATGTCCCTGCTTCTGGATCTCAAGTTCCGGCGTATCAAAGTTTGTAATAAACGGATCGCCAGGCTCTGTCTCAAAACTCAACGCATCTAACGTCTTTGAACGAGCTACTACTTCCTGATGTGTCCAAACGGTTCCACCCTGTGCAGCAAACAGATAATAATATCCGTTGATCTTATACAAATGTGGTCCCTCAACCAGTTTGACGTCCGTTCCGGCGTAGATCGTACGTGCTGTCTCCGGTTTTAATTTCATTGTCTCTGTGTCAAATTCTGTCACTGTAATACCGTCAAAAGCATGGTGGTATTCGCGATGATCCCATGTCTGCTGAACAAGGTATTTGCGTCCGTCATCATCATGGAACAACGATGCGTCAAATCCCACACCATTGACACGGATCGGATCCGACCATGGTCCGCGGATATCTTCTGCCGTCGTCAGATAATTGATCATATCTTTGAACGGTCCTTCGGTTACTTTTACATCCGTATAAATCAGCCAGAATTTTCCATCTGCATAGGAAAGATCCGGCGCCCAGATACCTCCCGATGACGGATTTCCTTTCATATCAAGCAATGTCGTCGTGGACAATGCGGATGGAAGAAGATTCCAATGTACTAAATCTTTTGACTCGTGCAGACGAACTCCCGGAAACCACTCAAACGTAGAGTTCGCAATGTAATATGTATCATCCACACGGATAATGGATGGATCTGCATTAAATCCCGGCAAAACCGGATTTTTAATCTGCAACATAACTGTATGCCTCCTTACTGTTAATCTATCTCTATCATACAAGAAAATGGGGGATTTGCAATGGGAAAAAGAAGAAAAAAAGAAGAATTTATACATGTTCTGATAAAATTTTATGCGGTCTTGGAAGAATGTATGCCGGTGGAGGAGAACTTACGGAAAAGATTTCGCAACCGGATGATTCCGATTAATCTTATCAAACTCCCTTCCTCCCAGGGTATTGTGGGTGAGAAGTCTTTTTTTGTTGCTTCCCGCTGATGCATTTTTCCGGTATTGTCCAGGGGTACAGCCGTTATGCTGACGGAACTGTCTGCAGAAATGCTCTACATTATTATAACCACATTGCTCGGAAATGTCGCGGATGGAGTATTCGCTGCATTCTAATAAATCCTGTGCACGGCGCAGACGTCCTTCGATGACATTGTCCATGCAGGAGGAGCCAAATTTGCGGTGATAGAGAGTCTGAAGATGACTGGGACTTAAGTGAAGCTTCGCAGCCATCATGTTTATATTCCATGGAAGCTGAGGATTATTGTAGATCATCTTATGTAATGAAACCAGCTCATGATCGTGAATACCCGGGGATTTATTCTGGATTCCTTCTCTTAATTTGGAGAACAGAACCCGCAGCAGGTGAGTAATGTTTGCTTCGCTTTCAGAGGAGAAAAAGGCGGACTCCCAGGTTAGTAATTTAAAAAGCTGATGACAGTATTCCGGATCTGTTACGGGAAATGGGGTGTTTGTTAACGGAAACAGCTTCACGAAGGAGTGATCGGAACGAAAACGAATCCAGTCATTCCGGTATTCTTCACCGGCAGCACGGTAATAAATCCTGCTTCCTGGTGTATACAGAATAGCAGAATTAGCGGCTGTCCGAATTAGTCTTCCGTCTATGAGCAGCTCCGAGGGAGAGTCGAAAAGAAGCAGAAGATAGCCTGTAAAGCCATTCGGAACATCATATATAAAATCTGAGGGGTGAACGGCACTGTAGCCGACAAATTCAATTTCAGTCATCTGGAATCTCCGCTCTGATACATCAGAGGATATATCAATTTTCTTATAGTATAAATCATTGGAAACTTTAAATCAATGTGATAGTATCAGATTAATATGGTAATCGTCATCACAGAGCGGCGGATCGTGCAGCGGTCAGACATCTGATGCGTGACTGCATAGGAACATGATTTAGAAGAGGAAGTTATTCAATGGCTCATTGAAGTATGGAACGAGCCCAATCTTTGCGGCTTCTGGGAAAATGCGGATATGCAGGAATATTTTAAGCTGTTCCATAGAACCTTTGATGTCATAAAGGAAGTGAATCCGGATCGAGGATATGACTATGATCGTGTGGTCAGCTCGAAGGCTTAAACTAGCACCCGGTAATTTGCTTTATGAAACAATGTACATGGATTAGGCTTGCAAAGGAGGATATCAAAGTGAAAAAAAAAACAAGCGTTTAACCCATATTTACCGTCCTGGGAGTATATTCCGGACGGAGAACCTTATGTTTTTGGCGATCGCGTATATGTTTACGGATCCCATGATTACTTTAACGGATATGTTTTCTGTATGGGAGACTATGTGTGCTGGTCAGCTCCGGTCGATGACCTGGGCAACTGGAGATATGAGGGTGTGATTTATCCGAAGACAGCCGATCCGCTGAACCCGGAGGGCAAAATGTGTCTGTATGCCCCGGATGTTACGGTGGGACCGGACGGAAGGTACTATCTTTATTACGTGTTGGACAAGGTTTCGGTAGTTTCAGTTGCTGTATGTGATACTCCGGCAGGAAAGTATGAATTTTATGGCTATGTTCATTATGAAGATGGCACACGTCTGGGCGAAAAGGAAGGTGATGAGCCCCAGTTTGACCGCGGGGGTTCTGACGGAAGGAGATGTGACATATCTTTATACCGGATTTTGCGGAAAAGGTGATAAATCCCGTACCGGAGCTATGGCTACGGTGTTGGGAGCAGATATGCTGACGATCAGGGAAGCTCCGGTGTTTGTGGTCCCCGGCTGTGAATATAGTGCCGGTACCGGATTTGAGGGACATGAGTTTTTTGAGGCACCTTCCATCCGTAAAGTAGGTGACACCTATTATTTTGTCTATTCATCCATATTAATGCACGAATTATGTTATGCCACCAGCAAGAATCCTACTAGGGACTTTGTCTATGGCGGAGTTATTGTCAGCAATTGTGATCTGCACATCGATACCTACAAGCCGGCAGATATGCCAACAGCTTACGGTGCCAATAATCACGGAAGTATTGTGCAGATCGGAGAGGACTGGTACATTTTTTATCACAGGCATACCAATAATACCTGGTACAGCAGACAGGGATGTGCTGAAAAGCTGCAGATTATGCCGGACGGCAGTATTCCACAGGTAAAAATTACCTCCTGCGGTTTAAATGGAGATCCGCTTGAGGGTAAAGGCGAATACCCCGCTTATCTTGCATGTAATCTGTTTACCGATACCCCATCAGTTTATGTGGGCGAAGGGAATTTTCCACGAGTAATGCAGGACGGCAGGGATGGAGATGAAGAAGTTGGATATATTGCCAATATTACAGATTCAACTACCATCGGCTTCAAATATTTTGACTGCCATGATATTCGTGAAATCAGTATTTGGACCCGGGGCTATGCAGATGGCACTTTTGAAGTAAAGACAGCATGGGATGGAGAGGTACTGGCGACATTAGAGGTTCAATATACCAATGTCTGGGAAAAGTATACCGCACCGGTTACGATTCCGGATGGAATACAGGCGCTTTACCTGACCTATCGCGGTAACGGAAATGCTGCATTAAGATCATTTGAGTTATCATAATCTATGTTATTGCATATACAGGTAGTGATCAAAACTCTTGGAATGTAAAAAAGGAGACTACAATGAGCAAGTTAAAGATTAAAACAAAGGAAAGACGATTTGAGACAGCCAGGGATTTATACGGAATCTTTTTTGAAGACATTAACCGTGCCGGAGACGGAGGACTTTATCCGGAAATGCTTCGAAACAGAAGCTTCGAAGATTCCGTTTTACCGGAGGGTTATATACAGCAGGAGGATGGCATCCATGTAAAAACTGTATCCGGATGGCTGGATGAGTTTTGCAACGGAGAAGGCTTATGCCGCTGGGTAAAGGGCAACAATATTTCGAAGACAGAAATACCGGCATGGTATACACACAATGCAAAGATGGAACTGGAATTGACGGATACCCTGAATGAACATCGGGACGCAGCTCTGCGTATACAGTTTGAAAAGGACGGATCTCTGACTAATACCGGTTATTGCGGTATATCCGTAAAGGCTGGAGAAAGTTACTCTTTGTATTTATTTGCAAAAGCAAAGGAAGAAATAGGACTGGACGTAGCGATCGAATACCAGGGAAAAGTACTGACTGGAAACAGTCTGGTGGTTTCCGGTCAGGAGTATACAAGATATGACATGAAGCTGACAGCAGCTGAGGATTGTCACGAGGCACAGCTTACTATTTCCTGCAAAGAAGGCGGAGAGATTCTGCTGGGATTTATTTCACTAATGCCTGACAATACCTACATGGGGCATGGACTCAGAACAGATCTTGTAGAAAAGCTTAAGGGAATGAGTCCAAAGTTTATGCGTTTTCCCGGAGGCTGTATTGTGGAAGGAACGACACCGTCCACAGCGATGAGATTTCGGGATACGGTAGGTCCGGCATGGGAAAGACCCAGTAAGCTGTTTTTATGGCATTATAGAAGTACATTAGGACTTGGCTTTCATGAATATCTGCAGCTTTGCGAGGATCTGGGGATGGAGCCCATGTATGTATGTAACTGCGGAATGACCTGTCAGGGAAGAAAGAGTGTCCTTCTGGAAGGAGAGGCTCTTGATGAAATGGTACAGGATACACTGGATGCCATTGAATATGCTATCGGCTCTAAGGAAAGCAAATGGGGAAGGCTTCGTGCTTCTATGGGGCATCCGGAACCCTTTAAAATGACCTATCTGGAAATTGGCAATGAAAACTGGGGTCCGGATTATGAAAAGCGATACAACATGATTTATAAGAAGGTAAAGGAACTGTATCCCCAGATTAAAACCATAGCCAATGAGCATGTAGAGAAAAATGGTTGTCCTGCCGAGTGCGTGGATGAACATTTTTACAATACAACAGAGTTCTTTGCAGAACGTGTAAATTATTATGATGACTACGATCGTAAGGGACCAAAAATCTTTGTAGGAGAGGTGGCTGTAAACGAAGGCAACTATATGGGACAGTTGTATGCGGCTTTGGGAGAAGCGGCTTTCCTTATGGGTATTGAGAAAAATCAGGATATCGTAACATTGGCCTCTTATGCTCCATTATTTGAAAATGTAAATTACAGAGCGTGGTATCCTAATCTGATTCGTTTCAATAATCATCAGAGCCTTGGAATTCCTACTTATTATGTCTGGAAAATGTTCGGTCAAAATCGCGGAGAATATGTGGTGCGATCCGAAGATGAGGGAGGACGTGTTTATCGTCCGAGAACCGGAATGGCATCTTTAAAATCCAATAAGGAACTTCGCTTCAGAAATCCCGTTTGGAATGGAGAAGAAGCAAAGATTACTCATGAATTAATGGGACATGTGCAGGATACAGAGGATGGCCGCCTGCTTCAGCTTCCGGATGAGGAGCAGAAAAAGGAATTTCACAGTATTCTGGAATGGGCTGATGAAACCAAGAGCTTTGTGGTATTTGGAGAAGAAGACCAGACTTATGGAAGATTTGAGACCGATATTTTTGTTGAGGAAAATGCTTACTTCGAGTTGGGTATATTCAGTGCCAGGGTGGTTCGTTCCTATTATGAGGAGCAGATCGTGATTACGGCCGGAGTGGAAAAAGAATGGGATGCAGCTCTGGTGCGTCCGTTCCTTTGGAAGGTTAATGGAGGACAATGTTCACTGGAAGAGTTTGGCTTTATGCATGACAACAAGCTGACTGAGGACTTTGCTATTTCAGTAAAACCGGGAGAATATCACCGCTTTGGATATGAAACGGACGGAAAACAGATTCGCCTGTATGTTGATGGTGAGCTTCAGAAGGAAATTTCGATTCCCTACGGACCTGCTTTTTTTGTTTCGGTAGTAACTGACACCAAGGACGAAATCATTATTAAGGCGGTTAATTTTGCAGGAGATGTGGATCCGGTTTCCATTACACTGGACTGTCAGGTACAGGGCGACTATACCGTAACACTTCTTAGCGGTGAAAAGGGGGATGAAAACAGCTTTGAAGAGCCGGAGAAGGTGAAGAATATTACCGTGAATATGCATGGCGCTTCCTCAGAGTTCGTATACGAGGCACCGGCATATTCTGTCAGTGCTTTGCGATTGAAGAAGTGCGAAGCGTTTTAGAGGTTGACGCTGAACAGAAGATAAGAGCATGATCACCATCGGTGTCAATATGACCGATACGACAAAAACTGGAGAATCCGTCATGGAGCTTTTGACAGAGATACTTCGATTGCGATTCCTGTAATATTGGCAACAATGTTGTTGACATATGCCCTTTCCCGAATGCTTTAGAATTTCTTTCAGCAGATGGTACTGAGAAAAGCACACCTATTGTTTTGACCGTGGATGAGTATGAAACCATCCGGAAGAGAGACGAGGGTGCGGACATTTTCTTGGACAAGCTAAATAGTCAATCCAAGACACCACAACAGGTTGAAGATGAGGCTCTAGCAGTATAAGAAATAATTTTCTCGGCATATGTTATGTTGGGAGAAGAGTTCAACCTTTTGCTTCGATGTACCTTTATGTGTATTAATAAGCATGGAGAGAGATATAGTTTCTCTTCTGCATAGTTCCGTAATGATTGCTGCTTGACAGTCTCCTTCAAGTTTGCTATAATAATGAACGAAAAATTTTAGTGGACTTTTCCGGATTCGGTCATCTTTTTTGCCACACAGCTATCTTGTGATAGTTGTGTGGCTTTTTTTGTTGCTTGTATCTCGGAAGTATTAGCAGAATGGAGGACTATATTGTTCGGACAATTTGTGGAGAAGAGGGAAAGCATGCAGACCTATAACAAAATGGCGGTTGCGCCCGTTGGAAAACTCATCTGGCAAATGTCGATACCGCCGCTGATTTCCATGTTTCTGCAATATTCCTATAATCTGATAGACAGCGCGTTTGTAGCGCGGCTGAGTGAAAATGCTTTGACGGCGGTTTCCCTGTCGTTTCCCATTACAACTTTGATGAATGCGACATCTATCTGGATCGGCGTTGGCGTGAATGTACTGATTGCAGGGTATCTTGGACAGAGAAAGCAGAATGAGGCAAATACTACCGTCACACATGGATTGTTACTGGCCTTTGGAATTGGTGCTTTGTTCAATCTTCTGGCATTACTGATTATGAAACCCTATTTTGGGGCATTCACCAATAACGAAGAAATTTATCAGTTGAGTCTTGCCTATATGAGCGTATGTTCGTTCATGCAAATTCCCAACATGGTGCATATCGCAATCCAGAAGATGATACAGGCTACTGGGAACATGGTTGCTCCTATGTGGTTCCAGATTGCAGGAGTGGTCGTTAATTTTGTATTTGACCCACTCCTAATTTTTGGTATTGGTGTTTTTCCAGCTATGGGAATCCGTGGCGCTGCGGTGGCTACTGTTGCGGGCTATTTGTTATCCATGATTTTGGCATTTGCCTTGCTGCTGGGCAAAAAGCAAAAAGTGCGGATAAAGATCAAAGAATTTCATATACAAAAGTGGATGATTGCCCGTATATTCGCCCTTGGCTTACCATCTTTCATTATGAATGCCCTCAGTTCGTTTATGGTGACATTCGTCAATCTGTTTCTGGTGGCGTATTCCGATACGGCGATTGCATTCTTCGGTGCGTATTTTAAGGTGCAGCAGTTGATTGTTATGACAGTAAACGGCTTGATTCAGGGCTGTTTGCCTATTATGCGGTTTAACTACGGTGCGGGAAACAGAGATAGGCTGCACTCCGCTTTCCGATACGGAACCGCTTTGGTCTCCGGTATGATGATACTGGGAACATTGACCGTCAACTTCTTTCCGGCGCAGCTTTTGGAATTATTTACAGCGTCAAAAGCCATGCGCTCCTTTGGCATATCCGCCATGCGAATTATGGCGGCAAGCTATCTGTTTTGCGGTCTCTCTACCATGATTTCCACCTATTTTCAGGCGACAGAAAAAGTAGGTTCCAGCATTGCGATTCAATTATGCAGACAACTGCTTTTCCTTGTTCCTGCCTTATGGTGTCTGGACAAATTATTCCAACTGAACGGAATCTGGCTTGCATTTCCTGTTGCGGAAACCGCCACTATGCTCATTGCTCTCGTAATAATGGCATGGCATCGCCACAAAAATATCTTATAACATGTTCCAAGGAGGAGAAATGATGAACGATACTTTTATGAAAGAAAAACCGGTATTGCCGCTGATTTTATCCATGGCCCTGCCTATGGTTTTATCCATGCTGGTTAATTCTCTATACAACATTATCGACAGCTTTTTCGTCGCGCAGATCAGCGAGGAAGCTATGACGGCATTATCACTGGTTTACCCGGTTCAAAATTTTATCAATGCTGTTGGAATTGGATTTGGCGTTGGGATCAACGCAGTGATCGCCTTCTATCTGGGCGCGGGGGATCACAGAAAAGCGGATCAGGCAGCCACGCAGGGACTTGTGCTTGCCATGATTCACGGCGTTGTTATGACAGTCTGCTGTATTACAATGATGCCGGCTTTTTTAGAAATGTTCACTTCATCCAAGACAGTGATTGAACTTGGCGTCCGCTATTCTGTTATTGCGTTCGCTTTTACATTGATTATCATTGTTGGTGTTACATTCGAGAAACTATTCCAAGCTGTAGGAAACATGAAAACGACCATGATCAGCTTGATGTGCGGTTGCATCACAAACATTGTCTTAGATCCCGTTCTGATTTTTGGCTATGGCCCATTCCCGGAAATGGGAATCGAAGGCGCTGCGCTGGCGACCGGCATCGGGCAGGCTCTGACGCTGACAATTTACCTTGTAGTCTATCTTGCGCGTCCAATTCGCGTGCATATCCGCAGGCAGCACATTCTGCCCAGCAAAAAGATGGTAATAAAGCTATACTCCATCGGCATTCCCGCAACCTTGAATCTTGCGCTCCCGTCTCTTTTGATTTCGGCGCTCAATGCTATTTTGGCGGCATATTCCGAAGTGTATATTCTGGTTTTGGGAATCTATTACAAATTGCAGACATTCATCTATCTTCCGGCTAATGGCATTGTTCAGGGGATGCGCCCATTGATCGGCTATAACTACGGTGCGGGGGAGAACAAAAGAGTCAGCCAGATTTATAAAATCGTCTTGTGCATGAGCGGTATCATTATGGTGCTTGGGACAGTGATATGTCTGCTAATCCCCGGCCAGCTTATTGGGCTGTTTACCCACACAGAAGCGACAATCCAGACCGGGGAAACAGCCCTGCGTATCATCGGCGCCGGTTTTATCGTCTCGGCGGTTTCCGTTACATCTTCCGGCGCACTGGAGGGACTTGGAAAAGGCACTCCTTCATTACTGATTTCACTTTGCCGGTATGTTGTGGTTATCATCCCAACTGCGTTTTTACTCAGCAGGCTTTTCGGAGCGGTTGGCGTCTGGAATGCGTTTTGGATCACGGAAGCGATTACAGCAATCATTTCTATTTGTGTTTACTACAAGGCAATAGCACCAAGCCAGCTGAGCCAGTCAACAGTAAAATGAACGTTGCTTTCACCCCCTTGGTGAAAATATCGTTTTTTGATACTGTAATAAAAAGAAAATGTACTATTGAATATGGGCATGAAAATAATATATTTATGCCGCAATTGAAATAATAAAATAAGATAGTATAATAGAACAAAAAGGAAGGACAAAATGATTTTTGAAAGCCTGGAGGTGTTAAAATGGTAAAAATTATATCAGACAGTACATGTGATCTGTCACAGGAAGTTTTAAAGAAATACGATATCGATATTATTCCGCTTCATATTGTAAAAGGAGATGAAGAACTGGAGGACGGACCGCAGATAGACATTCACGCATTGTATGAGTGGGCTGATAAAAATAAGACTACACCAAAGACTTCAGCTCCATCTATAGAAACAGCAATGAATGTAATGCGGCCATATATTGATGAAGGCAGGGAAATCATATGCTTTTCCATATCAAGTGAGATGTCGACATCAATAAACGTGATCAGAATGGCGGCAGAAGAACTTGATGCAGAAGATAAAGTTACGGTGATAGATTCAAGAAATCTGTCCACAGGAATAGGCCTGCTTGTTGTTGAGGCGGCAGTTATGGCAGCAGATGGGAAATCCCGTGAGGAGATAAAAACCGGAATTGATGAACTGATCCCGAAGGTAAGAGCAAGCTTTGTTGTAGATACACTTGTGTACCTTTACAGAGGTGGCAGATGCAATGCGGTTTCTGCGCTTATAGGAGGAGCATTGGCACTTCATCCCATGATCGTTGTAAAGGATGGTAAAATGGATGCAAGCAGGAAATATAGAGGTAAGATCGGTAAAGTCATAAAGAATTATGCAAAAGATCTGGAAGAGGACCTGAAAAACGCAATACCGGATCGGGTATTTATTACACATTCGGAATGTGATGCTAAGACAGTTGAAGAGGTGAGAGATTACATAGCCTCTCTTGGCATTTTTAAGGAAATTATAGAGACAAGAGCAGGTGGTGTGATTTCATCACATTGTGGGCCTGGCACACTCGGAGTGTTATTTATTGCAAAATAATGGAGTTCCATATAGTAAGTGCTTTGAAGCTGCTTGGAAAATATAAACATTTTATAAATTATTAGCACTCGCTATTGACGAGTGCTAATAATAGGTGTATAACATAGTCAAGAACAAAGGAAAGGAACAAAAAGCAAAGGCTTTGAGTTCTTGAAACATCCCGGTTCCAAAGAAACAGGTTGACACAGATTTTATAGATTAAGAAGGAGAGATGACTTATGTTGATGCCTAGTATTTTTGGAGAAAACTTATTTAACGATGATTGGATGGATTTTTCATTTCCTGATGTTGACAAGGTGCTTTATGGTAAACACGCAAAGAACGTTATGAAGACTGATGTCAAGGAAACAGACAATAGCTACGAAGTAGATATAGATCTTCCGGGATTCAAGAAGGATGAGATTGAGGCTAAGCTGGAGAATGGTTACTTAACTATCAGCGCAGCCAAAGGACTTGACAAGGAAGAGAAGGATGAAAAGGATGGCAAGTACATCCGCAAGGAGCGCTATTCCGGTGCTATGAGCAGGTCTTTCTATGTAGGCGATGAGCTGAAACAGGAAGATATCAAGGCAAAGTATCAGGACGGTATTCTTAAACTTTCAGTTCCGAAGAAGGAGCAAAAGAAAGTTGAGACCACAAAGCATATTGCTATTGAAGGATAAACTTAATTTAAATCATGTTATGAGAAGTCGCACAGGCCTATGGCCTGGGCGGCTTTTTTAAATTAAAATACAAAGGAGCAGTATGATGTTTGCATTAGAGGGAAAGCATAAGAAATGGAAAAATGTCGATAAAGAATGCTATATTGTAATTTGTCTTTCAATCGGATATACTATAGCTTAATTATAGCGGAATGAGGGAAAAATAATGTCAAAAGATGAATACTTAATTACAGATGCCCCCTTAAAGGCGCTGACAGTTTTTGCAATGCCTATGATTTTGGGCAGCTTTTTTCAACAAGTATATAATATGGCTGATTCAATCATCGTTGGTCAGTTTGTAGGTTCCTCTGCACTTGCGGCAGTTGGAGCCTGTGCTGCGCTTACGAATGTGTTCATCTGTATAGCACTGGGAGCCGGTGTAGGAGCCGGTGTACTTGTGAGCCGCTATTTCGGCGCCAGGGATTACGGCAAAATGAAAACAATAGTATCAACATCACTGATTAGTTTTCTGGTTTTAAGCGTACTTCTGGGTGTCTTTGGCTTTTTCTTTTCACATTCAATGATGAGCTTGCTACAGACACCTGCAGATATACTGGATGAGGCAGTGCTGTATCTTCGCGTATATTTTGTGGGATTTCCTTTTTTGTTTATGTACAACATACTTTCAACGATGTTTACATCGATTGGCGAGTCAAGGATTCCGTTGGGGCTTTTGATATTTTCTTCTGTGTTAAATATATTTATGGACCTTTGGATGGTGGCAGGTCTTGGTCTGGGTGTGTTCGGTGCAGCACTTGCAACTCTTATAGCACAGGGAATCTCTGCAGTGTTTTCGCTTTTGATTTTCCTTAGCCGTATGCGCCGGTATAAAAGTTGCTTTGAATGGTTTGACAGACATGAGCTTCATTCAATGCTTCGGATTGCTGTGCCTTCGGTTCTCCAGCAGTCTACGGTGTCAATTGGCATGATGATAGTACAGGCAGTTGTGAATCCGTTCGGTACACAGGCGCTTGCAGGATATTCGGCAACGATGAGGGTAGAGAATGTATTTTCACTGATATTTGTATCCATTGGAAATGCAGTTTCTCCGTTTGTTTCCCAGAATCTCGGAGCAAAGAAGACAGAACGTATCAAAAAAGGCTATCACGCTGCGCTGGTGTTAGACCTGTGTTTTGCAGTGCTTGCTTTTATAGTAATTGAAACACTGCATACTCAGATTTCCTCATTATTCCTGGGCAAAGACGGAACGGCCCTGGCATATCAGGTATCCGGGGATTATATGAGATGGCTTGGCTTCTTTTTCATTTTTATGGGTATCAAGATGGCCACCGATGGAGTGCTCCGTGGACTTGGGATCATGTGTCCATTTCTCGTTGCAAACATGGTAAACCTTGCAATCCGATTATCAGTTGCATTAATTTGTGCGCCGCGTTTTGGTATAGCATTTGTCTGGCTTGCTGTACCGGCCGGCTGGCTTGCCAATTTCCTGATTTCCTATGTGGCTCTCAGAAAATCGTGGCCGGCGGAATAGAAGGTACTATAATTCAAGCTTCAGATAAATCTCATCCCTTTCATCCTGCGCTGTTTTGCCGGCAGCAGTCTTTACAATACGATATGCCTGCGTCCTGCTTATAGGCTGGTATCTGCAGGTGTTCTTGGTAAAAATAAATTCATGATGTTCGAAAGTGTAAACGTTGTCCCACTTTAATCTAGGCAGGTCACTAATTCTTAGTGCTGTGTTTAATCCCATCACAATTAAACAGTAATTGCGGCTGTATAGTAGAAAATGTTATCCGGCACGTACAATATGACAGACTTTCACCCTCAGAATATCCAAAATCAACAACACAACAATGGTAAGTTAAAAATAAAAAAATGCAATATTTTGTTTATAAAAGGGTAAGAAAGTAAACACAGCATTTTCACAATTGTCCTGTATACTGACATCATAAACAAAAGAAATACTCATATTAATCTTTTTCATATTTTTAGCCGGTGCACTCCACATGTACCGGCTTCCTCTTTATAGTCGGAAGGCTAAAAGTGTTTATATAAAAATAAAACGTAATTTCTTGCATAACTCCATAGTATATGTTACGATTTTACTGTTGTTAAGACGAATCTAAAGGATGATGCTTGCCCGCATCATCCTTTTTAAATACAGGAGAAATAGATGGATATCAATAGACAGGAAAGAGCGCCGATTTATGAGGCTCTTGAGGAGTTTAAGAAGAAGAGAGTGGTGCCGTTTGACGTGCCGGGACACAAGAGAGGCAGGGGAAATCCTGAGCTGGTGCATCTGCTCGGAGAAAAGTGTGTAGGGCTTGATGTCAATTCAATGAAGCCGCTTGACAATTTGTGCCATCCGGTTTCGGTAATCAGGGAGGCAGAGGAGCTTGCGGCAGATGCCTTTGGAGCGGCAAATGCGTTTCTTATGGTTGGAGGCACCACCTCAGCGGTGCAGGCCATGATTTTGTCCACCTGCAAGGCAGGAGACAAGATTATACTTCCGAGAAATGTTCATAAAAGTGCTCTTAATGCACTCGTGCTCTGCGGAGCGATACCTGTTTATGTCAATCCGCAGACGAATGCGAAGCTTGGTATTTCGCTTGGAATGGAGATTGACCAGGTTGCGAGGGCTATTGAGGAAAATCCGGATGCAAAGGCTGTGCTTGTAAACAATCCGACGTATTACGGAATTTGTTCTGACCTTAAGTCGATAGTTGCGCTGGCTCATTCGAAGGGAATCAAGGTGCTCACGGATGAGGCACATGGTACACATCTTTATTTTGGAAAAGGGCTTCCGATATCAGGAATGGCAGCGGGGCAGACATGTCTGCGGTATCGATGCACAAATCGGGAGGAAGCCTGACACAGAGCTCGATTCTGCTCACCGGAAGGGATGTAAATGCTGATTATGTGAGGCAGATTATCAACCTCACCCAGACCACGAGCGCATCTTATCTGCTATTGTCAAGCCTTGATATATCAAGAAGAAATCTAGCACTCAGAGGCGAGGAATCTTTTGCCAAGGTGGCACAGATGTCGGAGTATGCAAGGCAGGAGATTAATTCCATAGGCGGCTATTATGCGTATGGGCGTGATCTCGTAAACGGCTCAAGCATATATGATTATGATGTGACAAAGCTGTCCATCTATACGCTCGATATAGGGCTTGCCGGAATAGAGGTATATGATCTGCTGCGTGATGAGTATGATATCCAGATAGAGTTTGGAGATATCTGTAATATACTTGCGTATATATCAATCGGTGACAGAATACAGGATATAGAGAGGCTCGTAGGTGCGCTGGAGGATATCAAGCGCCTTTACAGCAAGGACAAGACCGGACTTTTGTCGGGAGAGTACATAAATCCAAAGGTGGCGGTATCGCCGCAGGAGGCGTTTTATTCGCAGAAGAAATCAGTGCGCATTATGGACGCGGTAGGCGCTGTAAGTGGTGAGTTTGTCATGTGTTATCCACCGGGAATCCCGATTCTTGCACCGGGAGAGCTTATCACAAAAGAGATTGCGCAATACATTGTCTACGCAAAGGAAAAGGGCTGTTCAATGCAGGGAACAGAGGATCCTGCGGTAGAATATCTTAAGGTATTGAAGCAGTAAACAGGAGGAAAAGCTATGCAAATGTGGTTTTCACAATATCATACTGCCAATGTCAAGCTGGATGTAAGGATACAGGAGCAGCTTTTTTCAGGGCAGAGTGATTATCAGAAAATAGATGTGTTTAAATCATATGAGTTTGGCAAAATGGTCGCGCTGGATGGCGAGATTGTTTTTTCGGACACAGATGAGTTTATATATGATGAGATGGTCACACATGTGCCGATGGCGGTCCACCCGAACGCAAAAAAAGGATACTTATAATAGGTGGCGGCGACGGCGGCGTGGCAAAGGAGCTCATCAAATATCCGTCTGTCGAGCATATTGATGTGGTTGAGACAGACAAGATGTTTGTCGATGTATGCAGGCGGTTTTTCCCCGAGGTAGCATGTGGACTTGAGGATGAAAGAATTTCCATGTTTTATGATGATGGTCTGCGATTCTTACGCAGAAAGCATGATGAATATGATCTGATAATCAACGATTCCACAGACCCGCTCGGACATACGGAGGGACTGTTCACAAAAAGAGTTTTATGGAAGCTGTTATAAGGCACTAAAGGATGATGGAATCATGGTTTATCAGCACGGCAGTCCTTTTTATGATGAGGATGAGCTTGAGTGCCGGAAAATGCACAGGAAGGTGTATAAATCATTTCCTGTAAGCAGGGTATATCAGGCGCATATCCCAACCTGTCCGTCAGGTTACTGGCTGTTTGGGTTTGCGTCCAAGAAATATCATCCGCTTTATGATCTGGATGCAAAAAGATGGGATGAACTGGGGCTTAAAACCTGGTATTATACAACACATTTACACAGGGGAGCCTTCATGCTTCCTAAATATGTGGAGGATTTACTCGAGGAAGAGGAAACAAAGTAAAACAAATTAGAAAAACTATATCATAACCAAAGCGAATCAGGAGGGACAAAAATGAGCAGATTACTTATTATCGGATGTGGTGGAGTTGCGCAGGTGGCAATCAGAAAATGCTGCCAGAACAGCGAGGTATTTACCGAGATTATGATTGCAAGCAGAACCAAGTCAAAATGTGATGACTTAAAGGCAAAGCTTGAGGGAAAGACAAGCACAAAAATTGAGACTGCAAAGGTTGATGCCGACAATGTGGAGGAATTAAAAGAGCTGATTAATGCATACAAGCCGGATGCGGTTTTAAATGTTGCGCTTCCGTATCAGGATCTTACAATCATGGATGCATGTCTTGTGTGTGGTGTTGACTACATCGATACGGCTAACTATGAGTGTGAGGATACTGAGGATCCAAAGTGGAGAGCTATCTATGAGAAGCGCTGCAAGGAGCTTGGATTTACGGCATATTTTGATTATTCATGGCAGTGGGCATATCAGGAGAAATTTAAGGAGGCAGGGCTTACAGCTATTCTTGGAAGCGGATTTGACCCGGGTGTGACCTCTGTTTATTCTGCATATGCGCTTAAGCATTATTTTGATGAAATACATACTATAGATATTCTCGACTGCAATGGCGGTGACCATGGATACCCGTTTGCGACAAACTTTAATCCGGAGATAAATCTGCGTGAGGTTTCTGCGAACGGCTCATACTGGACAGACGGCCACTGGGTAGAGACAAAGCCTATGGAGTGGAGAGCGCAGTACAATTTTGACCAGGTCGGAGAAAAGGATATGTATCTGCTTCACCACGAGGAGATTGAGTCGCTCGCCAAAAACATTCCGGGAATAAAGAGAATCAGATTCTTCATGACCTTTGGACAGAGCTATCTCACACACATGAAGTGTCTTGAGGATGTCGGCATGCTAAGAACAGACCCGATCATGGTGGACGGAAAAGAAATAGTGCCAATACAGGTGCTTAAGGAGCTGCTTCCTGACCCTGCATCCCTGGGACCTCGCACAGTCGGAAAGACAAATATCGGATGTATTTTTACAGGTGTCAAGGATGGCAAAGAAAAATCAATCTACATCTATAATGTATGTGACCATCAGGAGTGCTACAAGGAGGTTGAGTCGCAGGCGATTTCTTATACCACAGGTGTGCCGGCAATGATTGGTGCCATGATGGTAGTAAAGGGACTCTGGAAGAAGCCGGGAGTGTTCAATCTTGAGGAGATGGATCCGGATCCATACATGGAGGCTCTTAATAAGTTCGGACTGCCTTGGCAGGTAGTGGAGAATCCGGTTCCTGTGGATTGCTACAAGACTGAGGATGAGTCAGTACATATGGATTAGTCCGGAGGCCGGTATGAAGATAAATGAATTAAGAACTCCCTGTTATGTGATAGACGAGGGAAAATTAACTGAAAATCTTTTGATATTAAACGGTGTCATGCAAAGGACAGGTGCAAGGATTCTTCTCGCACAGAAGGCATTCAGCGCATTTTATGAATATCCTCTTATCGGCAGATATCTAAGCGGGACAACTGCAAGCGGGCTTTTTGAGGCCCGCCTTGCACATGAAGAAATGGGAAAGGAAAACCATGTATTCTGTCCCGCTTTTTTGCCGCAGGAGATGGATGAGCTGGTAGAAATATGTGACCATATTGTATTTAATTCCGTATCGCAGTATCTGCTTCACAGGGATAAAATAGAAAAGGCTGATAAAAAAATAAGTGTCGGGCTCAGAATAAACCCTGAGTGCTCCACACAGGAGGGGCATGAGATATATGACCCATGTGCGCCGGGCTCAAGGCTTGGGATAACGAGAGAGGCACTCGATAAGGCTATTAAAAACGGGCTTGATTTATCACGTATTGAGGGCTTTCATTTTCACACGCTCTGTGAACAGGATTCGGATGCGCTCGAAACGACCCTTGCAGCGGTAGAGGAGAAATTCGGAGATTTGCTGTATGGACTAAAGTGGCTCAATATGGGAGGCGGACACCACATCACAAGGGCAGACTATGACATTGAGAGGCTTGAAAAATGCATTATGCATATGCGTGACAAATACGACCTGGAAATCTATCTGGAGCCGGGAGAGGCGGTTGCGCTTGATGCAGGATATCTGGAGACAACGGTGCTTGATATAGTTGAAAACAATGGCATAAAGATACTCATTCTGGATACCTCCGCAGCCTGCCATATGCCGGACGTGCTGGAGATGCCCTACCGTCCGCCGCTTATGGACAGTGGCGAGCCGGGTGAGAAGAAGTATACCTACAGATTGTCCTCATGTACCTGCCTGGCAGGTGATGTGATAGGGGATTATTCATTTGACAGAGAGATAAAAACCGGCGACAGGCTGTGCTTTTGCGATATGGCAATCTACTCGATGGTCAAAAATAATACCTTTAACGGCATGCCGCTTCCGGACATTGCAGTAATGGATGAAAATAACGATTGTAAGGTTATCAGGAGATTCGAATATGAAGATTTTAAATGCAGGCTGTCCTAGAGCAGACGGCTTTTATATGCCGGCAGAGTATGCTCCCCACAAGGGTACCATCATCATCTGGCCAAAGCGCCCGGGCTCATGGATTTACGGTGCCGGGCGGGCAAGAGAGGCTTTTGCGGAGGTGATATGTGCAATAGCAGAGTCTGAGCAGGCATATGTGCTCGCTGAGGCAGATGTGATAGACAATGCAAGGTCTGTTGTGGAAGCTGTCAGAAAGCAGAAAAATTATCAGGAAAATTTCCCGGTGAAATATATACAAATGGAGTCAGATGATGCCTGGGCCAGAGATGTGGGGCCGACCTTCGTGAAAAATGAGGATGGCGCTGTCAGGGGAATCGACTGGTGCTTTAATGGGGGCGGCAAGGTGGACGGACTGTATGCAGACTGGACAAAGGATGATAGAGTAGCGGCTTTATTTTGCAACAAAGCCGGATACGACATGTATGATGCGCATCCGTTTGTCTTAGAGGGTGGAGCCATTCACACAGACGGAGAGAAAACTGTGATAGTGACGGAAAGCTGTCTGCTAAGCAAGGGCAGAAATCCGGAATTGTCGAAGTCTGAAATAGAACAGAAATTAAAGGATTATCTCGGTGCCGAGAAAATTATCTGGATTCCTTATGGAATATACAATGATGAAACCAACGAGCATGTGGACAACGTATGTGCATTTACAAGCCCGGGGCATGTGGTGCTTGCGTGGACTGATGACATGGATGACCCACAGTATCAGATGTCCTCAGCGGACCTTGAAATATTGGAAAATGAAACTGATGCGAGGGGTAGAAAAATTGAGGTTCACAAGGTTTACATTCCAAAGAAGCCGGTGTGTATCACAGAATATGAGCTTTCAGGATTCACCTTTGAGGGAGGGTGAGGATGAGCGCGAGGCAGGAGAACGCTTAGCGGCAAGCTATGTGAATTTTTACATCACAAACGGCGGTGTGCTCATTCCTCAGTTTGGTGATGTGATGGATGAGCCTGCGCTTAAGGCAATCGGAAGCCTTTTTGAGGGAAGAAAAGTGTATCCGATATATGCGCGCGACATAATTGTCGGCGGGGGAAATATACACTGTATCACACAGCAGATACCACAGTAATTTAATTGGTTGTAATCGGTTTCACATTCTGGGGATGAGACGACAGGATGAGAAAGGTGAATAGTATGAGAGAGGTTACAATTGCTGCAATTCAGATGAGCTGCAGCCGTGACGTAAAAGAAAATATTGAAAAAGCAGCAAAGCTTATAAGGGCTGCAGCAGAGGCCGGAGCACAGATAATACTTCCTTCGGAGCTTTTTGAGAGACAGTATTTCTGTCAGGAGAGGCGGTACATTATTATGACTATGCAAAGCCGCTTTCTGAAAATGATGCGGTGCAGAGCATGAAGGCACTTGCAAAGGAGCTTGGCGTAGTGATTCCTGTGAGCTTTTATGAGGCTGGAGAGGGCAGACAACTCTTCAATTCAGTGGCGGTGATAGATGCCGATGGAGAGGTGCTTGGAATATACCGAAAGACACATATCCCGGACGATCATTATTATCAGGAGAAGTTTTACTTCACACCGGGAAATACAGGCTTTAAAGCGTTTAAGACGAAGTATGCAACCATAGGAGTCGGCATATGCTGGGATCAGTGGTTCCCGGAGACGGCAAGAGGCATGGCTTTAAAGGGCGCGGAGATACTTTTTTTACCCTACAGCCATAGGCAGCGAGCCGATACTTGGCTGCGACAGCATGCCGCACTGGAGACGGTGCATGACCGGACATGCAGCCTGCAATCTGATGCCGGTTGTGGCGGCAAACAGGATAGGCACAGAGGAGGTTGTACCGTGTGCAGAAAACGGAAACCAGAGCTCTGCACTGACATTTTATGGTTCTTCGTTTATCACAGATGCGACCGGAGAGGTTGTTGAGCAGATGGACAGAGTATCGGAGGGCTTCATACTCCACAGTTTTGATTTGGATGAGCTGGAGAGTGAGAGAAAGAGCTGGGGGCTGTTCAGGGACAGGCGGCCGGAGATGTATGGGGAGAATTAGCTTAGATTACCCTAATGATTACAAATTTATTTAAAGTTAATTTAAAACACAGGATATAGCAAAGGCGCTATATCCTGTGTTTTTTGGAGTTCCCTATTAGTGTATTAGAACATCGGAAAAAGATACATATTATTGTTTCAACAGCACTTTGATGTCTTCCTCCGGTGTGGTAATAGGTGCAATCCCATAGTTTTCTACCAGAAAGTTCAGAATGTTAGGAGAAAGGAACGCCGGTAGAGAAGGACCGAGACGGATATTTTTTATACCAAGATGTAACAGTGTTAAGAGGATGCAGACTGCTTTCTGTTCATACCAGGAGAGTACTAAGGAAAGCGGAAGCTCGTTGACTGAACATCCAAATGCATCCGCAAGTGCTATTGCAACCTGTATCGCGCCATAAGCGTCATTACACTGTCCCATATCCATCAGTCGCGGAAGACCACCAATTTCTCCGAGATTTAGATCATTGAAACGAAATTTTCCACATGCCAGAGTCAGGACGATACTGTCAGAAGGCGTCTGTTTTACAAATTCTGTATAGTAATTGCGTCCCGGCTTGGCACCATCACAGCCGGCAACCAGGAAGAAATGACGTATAGCTCCTGATTTTACGGCCTCTATTACCGTATCCGCATGGGACAGGATTGCTGAATGACCAAAACCGGTTGTTACCTGTGTGCCGCCATTTATGCCTGTGAAGGTCTGATCCTCCTTGTAACCACCGAGCTCAAGTGCTTTTTCAATAACAGGAGTGAAATCTTTCTGTTCATCGATATGAACAGTACCCGGGAAGGCAACAACTTCTGTTGTGAACACTCTGTCGATGTAGCTGCTTTTTGGAGGCATCAGACAATTTGTGGTGTAGAGAATAGGAGCAGGAATATGATCAAATTCTTTTTGCTGATTCTGCCATGCTGTTCCGAAATTTCCTTTCAAGTGAGGGAATTTCTTTAAGAGTGGATATGCATGGGCAGGGAGCATTTCACCATGAGTGTAGATATTGATTCCCTTTCCATTTGTCTGTTCAAGCAAAAGCTGCAGGTCCTTTAAATCGTGTCCGGTTACTACGATAAAAGGTCCCTTTTCCACCGTAAGCGTAACATCTGTTGGCTCCGGTGTTCCATAGGTTTGTGTATTTGCCTTGTCTAGAAGTGCCATGCACTTTAGATTGATTTCACCTACCTTGAGAACTGTTGGAAGCAGTTCATCCATACTTTCTGCGTAACCAATCTTGAACAAGGCTTCACAGAAAAACTGATTTACCTCGGGATCTTCAAAATTCAGGACATATGCATGATAGGCATATGCAGCCATTCCGCGAATACCAAAGAGAATAAGTGACTTCAGGGAACGGATATCTTCATCAGCATTCCATAGCTGTTGCATATCATATTCTTCAGTTCGTCCACAAGGAGACTGACATTTATTACAGTCGCCAACCAGAGAGGCTTTTTTTTTCTGCTCTGACCTTTTGTATCATATCTTCAATTGCTGCATTATCAAAGCTTACATTTGTAATTGTGGTAAATAAGCCCTCGATAATGGTCTGCCAAGTCTTTTTTGAAACAGCAGATGTGTCATCGACAGCTCTCGCCAGACCAATCAGTGCGCCTGTCAATTCATCCTGTAACTGTGCAGTATCTGCTTTTTTTCCGCAGACACCTATATTTCCGGTACAGCCGGTGCATCCGGCCGTTTGTTCACATTGAAAACAAAACATATTTTTTTTCCTCCATCAGTAGTTTTTTATGTTTCTGATAGAATAATAGCGTTATAAAAACAACTTGTATGTTTGATTTCCAACATAAAGAATACTTTTGAAAAAAAAATTTGTCAATTTTAATCAAGCAATTCAATCAATTTATCAAGAAATGCCTCTTCCCCAAAAGTATTAAGTTTTTTGGCTTCCACCTGCCGTAATTGCGGAAAGGTGAACAGGCTCCTCGCCATTTTGAAAAAGTGTAACATTGAGACTTACCCTGTTACCACCGGTATCGCTGAAGCGTTCAAATACCCTGACGCTGCAACGCGCATCTTGGCTTCGAAAGTCACTGGCATCCTCCAGAGATGCTGACACACTGCCATTTATTATTCCGTCTTCAATCGTGGAAAGTAACTGGTCAAAATCCCTATTGATAACTCTTTCTATTTTTGCCATATACAAGCCCTCCTCTTTCATCATATATCATAATTGTGATAGGTTTTCTTAAGCATTAGTATATCACATGGAAAATAAGTATGCACGAAAATAGTTCACTTACACCTATAGCATGCATCTACAGCTCTGCCTTAATCCCTTAACAATAATAAACATAGTCACAAATTCAGCTGCCGGAAAAGCAAGCCACACACCTGTCATGCCAAAGGCGGCTGAAAGTGCGAATGCGAAAATGCTTATAGCGATAAAACCACGCATGATAGATGCCGCGAATGCATATTTTACGGACTCAACGGCGCTTAGGATAGCAGAACCTACTATATTGATTCCGGCAAAAATAAAGCCTGTAAAGTAAAGGCGCAGTCCGCTCTCGGCATACGAAGCAAGCCTGGCATCGTGCTCGCTGTTGAAAACAGATGTCACAAAAGGTGCAAAGGTGCATATGAACAAAATGAGCAGTGCAGCAATTAAGAGAGATGAAACGACAGCCATCCTGAGTATCGAACCTACATTTTTTTCTAAGTTCTCTGCCGTAATAGTCGCTGATAAGAGGCTGTGAACCCTGTGCTATTCCGTTGAACAAAGCTACAGCGACCAGTGACGTATTGGCAACCACACCGTATGCTGCCACGCCGATATTTCCTGCAAGCCTCAGGATAATCATATTGAAGACAATAGTTATGACACCTGATGATATTTCAGCAACAAAGGAAGAAACACCAACCTGGCAGGAGTAAAAGAGTCTCTTGACAGATGGAACCGTCGGCTTAAGCTTTACGGAGCATTTGTCTGAGCAGAAATGAATACAGCATATCATGATGCCTATAATCGGTGAAATAGCGGTAGCTAAAGCGGCTCCCTCCATACCAAGTCCAAGCGGAAACATGAGTATGTAATCAAAAACAATATTAAAAAGGCTGCTGAAAAGTGTGGCGCACATGGCAATGGATGGTGCACCATCATTTCTTACGAAAGCGTTGCACACATAGTTGCACATGAAAAACGGTGTAAAAAGCATGAAAATACGTGTATAGTTTTTACCGGTATTTATAATTGCCGAATCTCCGCCGAGCAGCCCTACGAGCTTGTCCGGGATGAAAATACCGATCAATATGAATATAACGCTTATCATAATATAACACCACAGCAGGGCATGAAAAAAGTAGCTCTCGCCGGATGTATCGCCCTTTTTTTTTCTACGACATATCTGATGGCGGAGCCGACTCCGATCATTGCGCCTATGGCAAAAATCAAATTGTATACAGGCAGCACCAGATTGAGCGCGGTGATACCGTTTGAGCCGACCGCCTTTGATATAAAGAAGGTGTCGGCAAGTATATATAATGACATACCCACCATGCCGAGTATGTTTTGTGAGACATATTTTACAAATAATTTTTTCATAATAGCTATATTGTAAATGCATCTGTTATTTAAATCAATGACAATTTTTTTGCGGCCGGGATGAAAAAGTTTACAAAATAAAACATTTTAACTATTGAAATATTTTTCAAGTACATTATAATGAATATGTTGAAATAAAATTGGGATTACTAAAGGAGGATAATTATGGAAAACAATAAGCTTTCAACAGGTTTAAACGTATGGTTATGGATTATTTTTGTGCTGAATATTCTTGCAACAATTGTCGGGATTGTCGTTGCACTGGGTGCTTCAGTCGTAGGAGCTACTTTAGGATTAGGTTCGATATATGTCGTACTGAGTTTCATTGGCGTTATACTACAGATTGTCATAACTGTTTCTATCGGTATTTTGCTTTTCGCACACAAAAAGATTGGTTTGGTGCTTATTTTTGCACTTGCAGCCTTGGGATTCATTGTAAGTATGGTTACATATGCTATTGCAGCACAGCTTAGTGCGGTAATATTGTCAAAGCAATTATTTCAGCCATTCTTATGCCGGCTATTACATATTTATTGGCAAAGAACGACATTGCAAATGGCACAATAGAGGGAATGAATGGTGACAGGCTTATGTATTTTCAGCATACAGATATCAGCAGGGTTGTGTTTGAAGGGTATGTAGATGATGATGAGATAATGATGTGTGACAACATCTTTAATGCCATGGAGAAAACAGAAATAGAGCGCGCAGATGTAAGAAAACTCAAAAGAAGCATGGTGAACTGATATGGCAAAAAAGAATGACAGAAAAGAATACAATAAACTGAAGAAAAAGAAAGCTGACAATAAAAAACAGCAGGAACAGTGCCAGTCAGAGATAGATGTGCTTGATGAGAAAATAGAGAGGCTGAAGGCGGCATACAGGAAGCTGGATGATGCCAAGGAGGCTATTGATGATATCAAGCATAACCAGAGGAATATGATAAATTCAGACCTTTATCAGTGCATGTGGACAGGCAGCAATGCACAGGAATGTTATGAATCATGTGAGAGCGAAATTTATATACAGCTTATGACGGATATGTGTCAAATATAGATGCAGCGGAGGATGCCATCAACTGGGAAATAAATACACTAAAAGAAAAAGTGAATGAAAAAAATATGGTGTACTTTCAGGACTTGTTAACGCATGGGATGATCTGTGCACGAAAATACAGAATTTTTTCAATTAATAAAAGTGAGAGGAGAAATACAAAGATGGAAATCAGCCTTGATAATATGCAGGTATCTTTTATGACTGCCGGTATAAAAACAGCTTCTGATTCCGTAAGTCTCACAGCGGCAGAGACAGAAATCAAAAAGCAGATCTGAAGCAATGGACAAATTTCAGGAAGAATACAGGCAGCTGAAAGCCTTTGTGAAAGATTACAGAGATACTTTAAATAATGATCTGGCAAAAATAGACCTGATAATAAATGCAATAAATGAAAATGACAGAAAACAGGGAGATTATATTAAAAATGGTATTGGACTATCAGATACAGCTGTGATACCATAAAACTAGGAGATGAAAATGGAAGGGTTTCAGATAAATTATACGGATCTCAGCGATCTGTTCTGGGAATATAAGCGAAAAATTGAAAATCTAATTGAAAATATTGATAACTGCATAGAAAAAATCAATATGTTTACGGAAAATGCAGTATTTACAGGAAAAACCGGAGACGCAGTAAAGAGTTATCTTGGTGAAGCACATATAACAATCCTGTCAGGCATTAAAGTAACTGCACAGACACTGCTTGACAATATGGCAGCATACAAGGATGGATACCGTGCCATTGATAGCTCGACGAACTTCAAACTGGATGAAGAAGCAATACAGGAATTCAGGAAAAAGCTGGCATCAAACTATGAGGATACTGATGAGTATACGGGCAAAATAAGAAGTGCTCTTTCAGAAGTATCGGACATATCTGATGTGGGCATGCCGGACAGTAACGGAGTATTTGATATCCATGAGCAGATGGACAGCGACCTTATAAAGCTTGTCTCAAATGTAAACAGCTACGAGAGGGAAAATGTGGTACGGCTTGAAAATTCGGTAGAGCTGCTTCTGGAAAATCTGCAGTCATGTCTTTCAAAAATAGGCCTTAGCCAGTGTGCGATTGAGAGCTATGAAACAGGCAGTTTTATCACAGGTAAAGATGCAGGTGTCCTGAACACGGGCATTAAAATATTTGGAGACTTGCATGAGAAGAATAAAGAAGCATACGATGAAATCTATGAGACAGAACAGAAGATAAAGGATGAAGCCGAAAAGAGAAAGACACAGGGAATCTGGAGGATGGTTGGAGGAGCAGTACTAATTGCGACGGGTGTAGCATGCATAGTGCTGACAGGAGGTGCTGCAATACCAATAGTAGCTGACGTTGCAGTAGCCGTAGGAAGCGGAACAGCAGTATTCGGAGCTGCAGATGCCATAGAGGGCACTCAGGATATTTATTATGGAAGCACAGGTGACATTGACAGCACGGCAGTAAACGGCATAAAGGATGACCTGTTTCAGGGAAACGAGGACGCATATTATCTGACAGAAAATGCCTTTGCATTTGCGGCATCCGCAATGATTCCAATCGGACAGGCATCCACAGCGGGAAATCTGACATTCAAAAGCACAGCAACAATAGTCGCCAAAGAAGGCATCTCAATGGGAGCCGGAGCCGGTGCGCAGAAGATAACCACAGATGTGACAGGAAATGATACAGCAGGAATGGTTGCCGGTATGGTTGCAAGTGGAGTAACTGCAAAGGGGCTGAATGGAATTGAAGCAGAGGCGAACAAGCTGGCGAAACCGAAGCTTGGAGATGTGGGGGAGATGGTGGTGACGCAGTATTAAATGATGCGGATGGTCCGGTTGTGAAGGAAGGTAGCATAGAGCAGTTAAGTGAAATAGAATATAAAGAGTTAACAGGATATGAATATTTAGATACGCAGTTAGGCAACTTAAAGGATAAAGTTAAATTAAATCAGTATCAATCAGCAGAAAGTGTTAATGATTGGTGGGCAAATAATGGGTATGACAGACCACCATATACGCCGAAAACGGTGGTACAAGATATAACATTAGATTGTGATACGATTTTTGTGAGAGTGTATGATGGTAATATATCTGGATTAAGAGGTGGCTGGGTAATGTGCGCAGAAGACATTAAAGGATTAACCCCAGAACAAATACAACAAAAATTTGCATTACCATCAACACCCAAATATATAGGAGAGGTAAAATTGAAAGCAGGAAGTAATATTAGAATGGGAGAGGTAAACCCTAACTATGGATTTAATGGTGGCGGAATTCAATTTGATTTAAAAGGTCAATACATTGGAGAATTTAAAGAAATAGGAAGTTTAGTAGATTGGAGTATGGGAAAGTGAAAAATATAAGTTTTGATAAAAATATACTTTATATAGGTGATAAAAATATTGTTTTTGAAGATGAAATATTTCAAGTGAAAATTGAGGATGACAAAATATATGTTTTATTAGATATTAAACCGAAAGAAAAATTAACCTATGATGATTGTAATAATGTTTTTTGTTATTCTGGGAAAGGACGAAAAATATGGCAGATAGGAGTGAGACCGAAAGGAAATCCAACCGTATATACAATGATAAATTTTGATGATAAATATCTTTATGCGAATGACTTTATGGGAAGAAGATATTATATTGATAAAAAAAAATACAGGAGAAATACAAGGGATGATGATTGCAAAATAAAATTGATGAATAAGCAATGCCTGCTGATTAAGAATATATCTGTAATTTCTAACTTTTATGTTTGCATCGTTCATACCATAATCAGAACAAATGCAGAGGCGTACAAAGTATTCGTCTCTGAATCCAGAGCAGAAGATAAAGGATGCCCCAAAATGCCTTTGCATTTGCGGCATCCGCAATGATTCCAATCGGCCAGGCATCCACAGCGGGAAATCTGACATTCAAAAGCACAGCAACAATAGTCGCCAAAGAAGGCATCTCAATGGGAGCCGGAGCCGGTGCGCAGAAGATAACCACAGATGTGACAGGAAATGATACAGCAGGAATGGTTGCCGGTATGGTTGCAAGTGGAGTGACAGCAAAGGGGCTGAATGGAATTGAAGCAGAGGCGAACAAGCTGGCGAAAGCCCCAAAAGGGATTGATGGAGTAACCGAGGGAACCGGAAATGTAGCGGAAGATGTGGGGAAAGACGGAAAAGGGCTCGAGGGAGCAGCCAAGGGAGCCGAGAGTGCAGCGGAAGATGCTGGGAAGGTTGTTGAGAGTGGTAGTTCATCAGGTAAAGTATGGGATTATTCTAAACAATTTGATGGTGAATTAGCTAACTTTAATGCTGGATATGAGATAAAAAACGTTATTAAAGAAGATTTGTATTTAGTTCAATTTCATTCTAATGCTGAAGTTGGTAGTGGAAGAAGTTTGAAATACTGGACTACTTTTGATGCAGCAAATAGAATTAGTACAGTAGATGACTACATGAATCAAATGGCGTTATTGAGTAACTGGGGAGCAAGAGATAATGTGTCTATTGCTAAAATACCAGCAGGAACAAAAATTAAATATGCAATTGGAACTGCAAAGGAACAAGTTGGAGCAATAGAATCAAGACCTGGTGGGGGACTACAGATATTATTTGAGAAATTTGATGATGGCTGGGTTTTAGATACAAGACCGTTACCATAGAAAGAAGGAAATATGAATAAATATGATATATTAGAAGGAAAGTTGACTGCTATAAATGCATATATTGATACTATGTGCTTAGAAAGTAATGCTACAATGGAATATTTGAAACAGTATAAGGAATATGTAAATGAATTAATTATTGCTATTCAAAATAGAACAATAAGAAATTCAAATGGTGCTGTGATGGGACTTATTAGAGGGGTTTCAGATTATGATGAACTTTGTGCCGATGATACTTTTTGGCAATTAGTAACAGATGCAGACAATTATTATTGTAATGAGTGTCAATCATGTTAATTATGTTTCCACATAAGGACAACCACCACAAAAATTTTGGGCCTTTAAATTTATCGGAATGGCTCTTACCGAAGCTGATAAAATCCATGGAGATTAGTTTAAAGAACTTAGGGCGAAATTTGCATCTGGGTGCACTTAAGGACATCCGAAATAAAAACGGAATATTACTTCTTCAAAGACTTAGAACATATTGTTTTCATAGCATTTAGTGTTGTGAAGACAATGTGTTTTCTTGTGACAATTTCAAATTCTTATTCAGAATGCGGATAATTCTTTACGAGCATATTAATCCATGGGAAGAATATCAGATGATTTATTGCTAAATCCGAAAACAAATACAAATGGTGCAAATAATCTGACTGAATGGAGAAATTTCGATGGAACAAGACATTCAGAGAAATTGAATCAGATTACTTTGGCAGATATGGAATTGATTCCCAATACAGCCTATGTTTATTTTGAATTTTCGGGGACGTCAAATGTAGGGGGAAATGAACTCAAGGTTATTAGAAATGTATTAGTGTAGTGCCTGAATTTTTTTGGATTGGACATCTACACTAAAGTGATATCCTTGATTTTGGACATTCCCTGGTTTGGTTCCCCACAGAAGTGGACACATGACATTTTCGGTATCCACGTAAATGGACATACCATCCCATCCAGTGTGATATTCAGTTGGTTTATTTATTATCATCTATATCAACTGCCGATGCACCAAGCTCTTTAGGATCCTTTTTTATGGCTGGCATGGCAGGAACATTCGGAATATCCAGAGGATATTTACCAGTAGTAACAAATTTGTAGAATTCATTAGGCGACAGCCTGGCAAGATGCCATTGATACCGCCGGTTGTTGTAATAATCAATGTAGTTATCAATGATGACCTGAACATCAGCAAATGATGTACATTCAGCAAGCTCAGGCTTGATATGGTCTTTCATGTGGCCGAAGAAACTTTCCTGTGGGGCGTTGTCCCAGCAGTTTCCCTTGCGTGACATGGATTGGCGCAGTTTTTTGTCATACAGGATATTGATAAATTTGTGGCTTGTATAATGACAACCCTGATCCGAATGGATGATGGTTTCAGCCTGCAGGGACACTCCATGATATTCTACCAGTTTATTGATGGTTTCCAGAACGAAATCAACCTCTAGTGATGGACTGAGCACATAGGACAGTATCTGCTTAGTAAAGGCATCCAGGACAGTAGATAAATAGGCAAATGTGCCATTATAGGGCAGATAGGTGATGTCTGTCAGCAGGACGATCCGTGGACCATATGCTTCAAATTCACGTTGAAGCAGGTTATCTGCGACACTGCTGGTTTTAAGGGCTTTTGCCATCCGCCTGTAAGGATTAGGACCTCTATAAGGGCATGACAGATTGAATTTATCCATCAGACGCCGGATCTTTTTGAGATTCATAACCACGGGTGGATCCATGTGAAGAAGAGCCATATAGATGCCTTTTGCGCCTTTGGAATAACCGTGCATTTTATATGCAGTAAGGATTTGTTCAAAGTCCTCTCTGTCCTGCTGTTCCCGCTGCGCTCTTGCCGGGGCGGCATTCAGCCATGCATAATAACCGCTTCTGGAGACTCCGGCCATAGCACAAAGTGTTTTTATGGACATGGTGTTATGACTTTGTTGCATGGTATTGTAGATTATTTCAAAAATACAGGAAGAATCGTTCATGAGCAATGCACCTACTTCCTTGTAGTTCTGATTGAGGAAATTTTTTTTAAGAACTCCATTTCCTGTTTCAGGTAATCTACTTCCTGTTGCAGTTGCTTGATTTTGTCAGCATCTGAGTTGTTTTTTGAACCGGTGTCATCGGAAGCATCAGCAGCTGGTACACTACGAGGCCTGTAGCCTTCGTGAAATTCGCCGTACTTTTTATATTCGGTACGGATGTGATTGGAGATGCTCCATATGCGGCGTTCTCCGATGATACTAATGTCAAAACCGTGATCTTCAAGGATTTTTCTTGGAGAAGTACCAGATTTATATTCTGCCAGAAATATCTCCTTGAATTCCTTAGTAAGATTGATCCTTGTATCAGTAACACTGTAGATATAAGGGTTTTGACGAAGTAACTGTTGTTGTTCCTCAGTAAAAATTTTTCTGCTCATGAAATCCTCCATTTCTGTGATTAGAATATCACATTTGGAAGAGGGTGTCCAAGAAAAAGGTGTTACTTAGGGGTGTGTTTATAAACAGGGATACAAATGGTGAGGGTGAATAGCAATATTTATAATTGTTGCGATAGTAGCTGCGCTGGCTGCAGTTGCCACATTTTTTGTGATTAAGTCAGCAAAAAACGAGGCTAAGGGCTCGTCACAGATGACGGAAACAGCCACAGAGGATAGTTCAGACAAGGACGACCCGCAGCATACGGGAGACAATGCCGGCTCAATGAGTGTGACATCTGACATGATGGAGCTTCTGCGGATGAGACACAGATACTGTCTGCAAGCTCTGTTGCGGAAAACAGTAACCTGACCTTCGGAATTGATGTATCTAAATATCAGGGCACTATAAAGTGGGACAAGGTTGCCGCAGGCGGAATTGATTTTGCAATGATACGTGTGGGCTACAGAACCCAGAAAACAGGCGAGATGTGTGTTGATACAAATGCAAGATACAACATGCAGGAGGCACAGAAAAATGGCATAAAGGTCGGAGTATATTTCTTCTCATCAGCAGTAAATGAAACAGAAGCCATTGAGGAGGCAGACTGGGTAGCAGACTACATCTCAAAATATCAGATTACATATCCGGTGGCATTTGACTGCGAGGGCTTCACAGACTCAGCAAGCAGACAGTATGGCATGTCATCAGAGGCACGCACCAAAGTAGCTGAGGCATTTTTGCAGGAATATATAAATAAAGGATATACACCTATGTTTTACGCTGCAATGAATGAGTTGTCGGCAAACAGCCAGTGGGATACTAAAACACTTGAGAGCAGGTACAAAATCTGGGTGTCACAATATCCGGACACAGCTTACCCGGAAACACCACAGTCATCATCTTATGAGGGCACACATGCCATGTGGCAGTATACCAATAAGGGAAAGGTGTCAGGGATTGATAAGCCGGTAGATTTGAATGTGGCATACTTTGGTTTTGATGAAACAGAGTCTGCAAAAAATGGGGATGCGGCTGACAATGCAACAGCTGACCCGGAAGCAAATATGAAGTTTTCGGATGTAAATGAGACCGTAACTGCCAAGGAGAGTGTCAACCTGAGGGATATTCCAAGTCAGGGCAATGACAGCACAATTAAGGCAACGCTCAATAACGGTGATACGGCAGCAAGAACAGGTGTCAGTGACAGTGGCTGGTCACGTATCGAATATAATGGACAGACATACTATGCCATTTCAAACTACCTCACAACAGATATGAACTATGTAGTTCCCGGACAGGACGGAAGTGGCAGCGGAGACGGACTGAAGACAAAGTTCAAGGAGTGTAATGATACTGTCACTGCAAAATAGAGGTTAATCTGCGTGCACTTCCAAGTGTCACAAATCCGGATGCTACAGTTGTTGCAACGATAAAAAATGGGGAAACCGTCACCAGAACCGGAATCAATGAGGAGTTTGGCTGGTCACGCGTGGAATATAATGGACAGACACTTTACTGTGTGACAAGCTATCTGAGTGTGCAGTAATATAATGAACGCAGTGCTTTGGAGAATAAAGTCAAAAAAATAAAATGTAATTAAGTTAAAGTTACACATAAAGTAGAAATAGTGAAAAAATGTCATGGATATAATGATAGAATTGTTTGAAAAAGTGCGTTAAAATACAAAATATCAAAATACGTAAGTAAAGGGGCATTTTATGGAATATTCAGCAATTTTTCATGATATGGATAAAAGATTCTGCTATGCGATAGATAAGGATTTGTTTGTGATACGCGTGCAGGTAAAAAAGGATGATATGAAGGAGGTAATCCTTCACTATGAGGACAAGTATATACCAATCGAGCGCAAGGATACGCGAATGACACTTCCTATGAAGAAGGTAGCCACCTCGCAGTTTCATGATTATTATGAGGCGCAGCTTCAGATGCATTTGATATGTCTGCGCTACTTTTTTGAATTTACGGACATGCAGGGTGAAAAGGTATATTACGGCAACTATGAGTTTGACAAAGAGTGCATTACAAACAGGGATAGAATGTTTGACTGCCCGCAGAATCTCAGAGAGGAAGAGATGTTTGAGGTGCCACAGTGGGCAGCCAACAAGGTAGTGTATCAGATTTTTCCGTCGCGCTTTGCCACAACACAGCCGGTGGACAAAGAGCTGTGGTATAAGGCGCCGATTACGCCTATGGATGATTTGCATGGCAATCTCAGGGGAATCATAGAGCATCTGGATTATATTAAAGATCTGGGAATCGATGTGGTGTATCTGACACCAATCTTTAAATCAAATTCATGCCATAAGTATGATACTATTGATTATTATCAGGTTGACCCATCATTTGGAACAACAGAGGACTTAAAGGAGCTCGTACAAAAATCCCATGAGCGTGGCATGAAGGTAGTGCTGGATGCGGTATACAACCATACAGGAAGAGAATTTTTTGCATTTCAGGATATACTGGAAAAGGGTGAAAATCAAAATATCTCGACTGGTATTTTATCGACGAGCTGCCACCTAGGGGTGAATGGGGAGAGATTCCAAACTTCAAATGCTTCGGCTACTACGGTGGAATGCCAAAGCTTAATCTGAAAAATCCTGAGGTTGAGAAATACATCACGGATGTTGCCTGCTACTGGGTTAAGGAATGTGACATTGACGGATGGAGACTGGATGTAGGAGACGAAATCAGTCATTTCTTCTGGAAACATTTCAGAAAGGCAATCAAGGCAGTAAAGAAGGATATGCTGATAATTGGTGAGATATGGCACTACGCAGGAGACTTCCTCGAGGGAGATGAGTGGGATACTGTCATGAATTATCCATTCTACCTGAATCTGATAGATCTGCTTGCAGACGAAAAGATCAATGTCAGCCAGTTTGTACAGAATCTGGGATATCTGAAGGGGCGCTTAAACAAAAAGTGCTATCCGCTGATGTGGAACCTGATCGACAGCCATGATACAGCAAGATTTTTACATCTGTGCAACGATAATAAGAAAAAGCAGCATCTCGCAGCAGCTTTTCAGCTGTTACTGCCCGGAATGCCTATGGTTTACTACGGCGATGAGTACGCAATGCCTGGGAGCAAACGATCCGGACTGCAGAAGAGGCATGTACTGGGATGAAGAATATCAGGACAAGGAGATGTATAATTGGTATAAGAAGCTCATGCAGGTTAGAAAAGCACATGCATGCATTGTAGAGGGCGAAATGATTGAGACAATCACAAATGACGATGATGATACGATTGTTATGATCAGAAAAAACGGCGATGAGACAATCGCAATGCTTTTCAATTGCGGCAGCAGTGCAAAGGAATTTAATGAGTATGCAAAGAAATATAATCTGCTGACAGATAGCGCATTTGACGGAAAAGTAGACGGGCTTGATGCTGCCGTAATTGTGCTTTAAAAATTTTATGGATTATCTATAAGAAGTCATGGAGCTTTGCACATCAGGTAAACGGAAAGACGGTAGAAGCGACGAAAATAGGTAAATCGCAGTACAATAATTTTATATGAGTTTTTATGGACAGGAAACTGCAGGCAGCTGCTTTTTTCCTGTTTTTTTTGCATAAAATCAATTCTGTTGAGGTAAAATTGAGATTGACATTGTATTGTATGAGTATAAAATACAAGGAATCAGGTGATGTACAATGAAAAGGCATAAAATATGTAAAATTATTTTGGCTATACTGGCATTTTTTTTTATGTGTGGCTTTTTATGAGTTAATCGGAATCTGCATCACATATAAAAAACAGCCGACGGTGTCTGATGCTACTATAAAGGAAACACAAAATATTATGAGTGTGGCGGGGGAGAGAGAATACGGAAAGAGCAGTAATCATTGAAAAAAAATTCGCAGGCTCTTTTAGAAAGAGTGAGATTAATCCAAAATGCAAAGGATGAAATAATCCTTTCTACATTTGCATTTAAATCAGACGAAAGCGGAAAATTGATTTTAGGAGCACTGCATGATGCGGCAGACAGAGGCGTACATGTCCGCATATTGGTAGATGGAATGGAGAGCTGGATTGATATGGAGGGTAATCCATATTTTTATGGATTATCTTCGCATGAGAATGTTGAGATTAAGCTGTACAATAAAGCAAATCCGCTTAAGCCATGGAAGACAATGGGAAGAATGCATGATAAATATCTGATTGCAGATGGTAAAATATATATTCTTGGCGGAAGAAACACATATAATTATTTTTTGGGTGATTTTCCGGGGCATAAAAATTTTGACCGGGATGTGTTAGTTGTCTGCGATGAGCCACAGAAAGATAATTCGGTCAATCAGCTTTTGGAATTATTTTGAAACAATATGGGAACAGGAGGACTGTCGGTATTTTCATAACAGTAAAAAATTAGCTGACAGACAATCTGTAAAGAAAGCAGTTTTAGAGCTGCAAGAAGGGTATCAGCAATATTTTGAAGTTAATAAGGAAAAAATTTGTGATACAGATTATGCGGATGAAACCTTTGAAACAGAAAAGATTACATTGTTATCAAACCCAATCCACACCCAAGCTAAGGAACCGGTGGTCTGGTATCAACTGGGAGAATTAATGAAAAATGCAAAAGAACGCGTAAAAATTCATACACCATATATTATCTGCAATGATATGATGTATAATACATGGGAGGAAATTGCACAGAAGGTTCCGGACTTTTCTATTATGACAAATTCGGTTGCGAACAATGGAAATCCGTTTGGTTCTGCTGATTATGCGAGAAACAGAAACAGAATTTTAAATACAGGAATTGATATCTGGGAGTATGAAGGCGGCTATTCTTACCACGGAAAAAGCATCCTGATTGATGATGATCTATCCGTAATAGGTTCATTCAATATGGACATGAGAAGTACTTATCTGGATACAGAGCTGATGCTTGTAATACGCAGTAAAGAGATTAATAAACAGCTGGAGGATGGCATGATGGAGTATGAGAGCGTGTCCAGACAGGTATTAGACGACGGAACATATTATGATCCGTATCATGTAAAGCCGATTGAATTAACAGAAAAACATAAAAGAAAGGTGTTTCTGGTACAGCTAAGATATTAATTGTAGAAGATGATAAAGAATTAAGTCTGTTATTCCAAAAGGTGCTTGAAAAGAGCGGATATCAGGTCAAAAGTGCGTCGGATGGAGCACAGGCACTGGAGGTATTGGACAGAGAGTATATTGATTTAATCATTTCCGATATAATGATGCCGGTTATGGATGGATATGAACTTGTGTCGGAGCTTCGTTCGGCGGGATATCAGATACCGGTGCTTATGATTACTGCAAAAAGCAGCTTTGATGATATGCGCCAGGGCTTTCTTTCGGGAAGTGACGACTATATGGTAAAACCCGTAAATGTCAATGAAATGGTTTTGAGGGTAGGAGCACTGCTTCGTCGTGCACAGATACTGAACGAACACAAAATTGTGATTGGCTCAACCGAGTTTGATTATGATGCAATGACAGTTGTGACCGGTGATGAAACGCTTGTCCTGCCAAAAAGAATTCCTGCTTTTATATAAGCTGGCAGCTTCACCGGGCAGGACATTTACGAAGCAGCAGCTAATGGATGAGGTATGGGGATATGATACGGAGGCAGACCCACATACGATAGAGGTACATATAGGAAGAATCAGGGAGCGTTTTAAAGAAAATCCGGATTTCGAAATTGTAACTATGCGTGGTCTGGGATACAAGGTGGTGAAAAAATAATGGAGTATAAAAAGAAAAAAGAATTGCGTATCCGCTCATGTCTGACCGGTGCAATCTGGCTGGCACTTGCATTTTCTATGCTGATATCAGCCCTGTTGTTTGCGTTTTTGAATCATTTTTTGGATTTGCCCGGGAAAATACCGGGCCTTGGCTGGCTTTTGATTTTTAATACATTGATAGCAGGACTTATTACATCATTTATCAATGCAAGGCTCCTTGAGCCGATTACCAGGCTCAGTAAAGCAATGAAAGCAGTTTCCCAGGGAGATTTTGAACAGCATGTGGAAACAAACAGCCGCATAGCCGAGATTGGAGAATCCTATCAGAGCTTTAATGTCATGACAAAAGAGCTTCGTGCAACAGAGATGCTGCAAATGGATTTTGTATCCAATGTTTCCCATGAGTTCAAGACTCCAATCAATGCAATTGAAGGCTATACGATGCTGCTCCAGGGAGATGAGCTGTCACAGGAGCAGGAGGGGTATGTAGAAAAAATCTTGTTTAATACTCAAAGGCTTTCAGGTCTTGTTGGAAATATTTTATTGTTATCAAGGCTGGAAAATCAGAATATTCCAATGAAAAAAACGAATATCGTCTGGATGAACAAATCCGTCAGGCATTTCTTGCATTGGAAGACAAATGGACTGAAAAAGGAATTGGCTTTCAGGTGGAGATGGAGGAGGTCAGATATGTTGGAAATGAAGGGCTTTTTATGCATATCTGGATGAATCTTTTGGATAATGCAATCAAGTTTAGTCCTGAAAATGGGACAATCACCATGTTTCTAAGGCATGAAAATGATTCTGTGCAGTTTATTCTGGAAGACGAGGGACCGGGAATCGCGGATGATGCAAAAGCCAGAATATTTGACAAGTTTTATCAGGTGGATGGTTCCCATAAAGCCGAGGGAAACGGCCTTGGTCTGGCACTTGTGAAAAGAATTGTAGACAGCGCCGGTGGAACAATCAAAGCTGAAAACCGGGAATACGGAGGATGCAGATTTGTAGTACAACTGCCAATAAAGAATTATAATGAGTAGCTATTTAGAACATGATAGTTACAATAATAAAATAGTAAGATAGAAGATAGGAGAATTTACATGACATTTTATCAGGAACTGCAGTTAAATCAGGCCGGCTCTAAAAGCCTGCTGAAAAATAGTAAAACAATGAAAGAAAAACTATACCATGCGTTTGTATATATGGTGAAGATAGCTGTTACAATGGTTTTTTGCTTTGCCTTTGTCACTGCCTCAAGCATCATATTGGGAAAGGATAACAGTATTGTAGGAGTAGTGGTCTTATTATGCGTTATGGTATTTCGCAACGCTGATCTGGGAATCCATACCCGACACTCTACATGGCTTTTGGCATTGTTCTTTGTAATTATGACAATATGCCCACATCTGGCAAATCAGCTCTCACCGCTTCCGGCACTGCTTATAAACATTGCGGCGCTGGCAGTGCTGATTTTGTTCGGATGCCATAATCCATTTATGTTTAATCAATCCACACTGGTTCTTGGCTATTTATTGTTATATGGATATGATGTGTCAGGAAAAAGCTATATGCTTCGAATAGCAGGGATGGCCGCAGGGGCTGTCCTCACATGCCTGGTATTTTACAGAAATCATAAAAACAGAGACTATAAAAAGAAATATGAAAGCTGTAATTGAGGAGTTTGACCTTTCTTCATCACGTACAAAATGGCAGCTGTGCCAGATACTATGCGTACCGTTAGTTCTATGTATTGCACAGCTTTGCAATAGGCCGCGTGCAATGTGGGCAGGTATTGCAGCCATGTCTGCCATCCTGCCGTTTATGGAGGATATGCAGTACAGAGTCAAAAAAAAAGGATTGTCGGTAATATTGCCGGGGTTATATGTTTCACGGCATTATATTTCCTGCTTCCACCGTCAATCTATGCGTACATAGGAATCATAGGTGGAATCGGCGTGGGATTATCGGCACAATACGGCTGGCAGGCTGTTTTTAATACATTTGGTGCTCTGGCTATAGCTGCAGAGAGCTATGGGTTAAAGGGAGCAGTCAGCCTCAGGGTGATTCAGAATGTGTTTGGAGTCGTTTTTGCGTTGGTATTTTGTGCTGTATTTTATAGAATTATGTCAGTGAAAGTATCGGCGAAAGAGAAAGCTGTATAATACAAGTGGAAACGTGTAATCAGTCATAAGGAATTGTATTCTTCAGATGAAACAGCCACAAAATCCAAAGTGAAGGAAAAGGTTAAAACAAATATGAGTCAGATAATATTGGCGTCGGCATCACCGCGTCGAAAGGAATTATTACAGCAGATTGGGGCAGAGTTTGTTGTCTGTCCTGCAAAGGGAGAAGAGATAATCACAGAGGAGGAGCCATCTGCGGTTGTCATGGAGCTATCCCGTCAAAAGGCAGAGGAGGTAGCGTCAGGTGTGCTTACCTACAATGAACAGCATGCAGAGCTTGTGACACCGCAGGATATTCTTGTAATCGGAGCGGATACGGTAGTGGCTTATGAGAATCAGATTCTTGGAAAGCCGAAGGACGAAGAAGATGCCAGGCGTATGCTTTCGATGCTTTCGGGAAAAACGCACAGTGTCTATACAGGGGTAACGTTTGTTTTATTGACAAAGCCGGAAGAACCGGAGAACACTGCTTTTATGAGAAGACGGATGTCAGCATGTATACACTGACGGAAGAGGAAATTGACCGCTATATTTCAAGCGGGGATCCGATGGATAAAGCAGGAAGCTACGGGATACAGGGACGCTTTGCCATCCACATTAAGGGAATACATGGTGATTACAATAATAATGGTAGGGCTTCCGGTAGCGCGCCTGTATCAGGAGCTTAGAAAGCTTGGAGTTGATTTTTAGCGAAGTCTTTTTTTTTAATAGCCGGTCCGATAAGCATGGCAATTATCATTTTTATCAGGTCGCCCGGGATAAATGGGAACACACATATTGAGAGCGCACCGCTGACTGTGCTTTTTGCCTCAAAGCAGAACCATGCTGTACCGAGCACATAGCATATGATAGTTCCGACAATCATACCAATGAGCTGGAGCCAAGGCTGGTGGAAATGATCGATTACAAGTCCTGCAATAATTGCCATGGCAATAAAACCGATGATGTATCCGCCTGTAGGACCGGCAAGCTTAGCTGGGCCACCGGTGAAGCCTGAAAATACAGGGATTCCGACAAGTCCGATAAGCAGGTAAATCAGGTAGCTTATAGTTCCGCGTTTCCATCCGAGCAGATATAATGAAATATATATGGCCAGATTTGTCAGTGAAATCGGTACCGGTCCAATCGGGATAGATAATGGTGCAAGAATACATGTGACAGCTGTCATGAGCGCTGTTACCGTTATGGCATAGGTCGTTCCATGCTTGTAGTCTATAGTTTCTGTCTGGTTCATGATAAAATCTCCTTTTTGTAAATTTCATAGTAATTTTTTGTACGGTTAACACATTAACATGAAAAGATGTCGATTGTCAACCGTAACTGCAATAAAGGTTTACAATTATCGGGGGTAATGAAAAAAAATACTAACATCGGTATATACGGAAAACATGGATACTTGGAAAATGTCTGAAAAATCATTAAAAACAATCGACATTACAGCAAATAAACGCTATAATAGATACATTAAGATAAATGTACTGGGACTTGTATTATCCACAGCCGTCACGCGGTACGGCTGTGGATACGTCAGGCCCCGGGAGGGGAAATATGCAGGATAAAAAGCAAAAAAAAAAAGGCAAAAAATACAGGTTATATTTCTAATTCTTATTTCCACGCTTGTTATTTTAGCGGATTTTTATGCGATAATTAATTATCCAAAGGAATACATGCTCATTGCAGCAATCACAGTTATCTTTATGATTTGCCTGTGGGGAGTGATAAGCGGATTTTTCTCACTGAGTGCTCTAAAGGAGGACAGGAGGGAGGAACAGTATGACAGTATTTTTAAGTCGGAAAAGGCATCTTACCTCATGTAGAAAGTATTTTGATGAGATAGAGGGAAAGATTGAGATACTGCAGAAGGAGTCAAAGATTCCGACTGAGGATATCATCAATGCACAGAAGGGAATCGCAAAGGTTGTTATCAACAGGAATAAGGAAAATGCTGATGCGATTATGAACTCTAATGAACAGCTTATGGAGACTTTTGAGCATCTTGAGAATAAGCTCAAGGAGAGCAATGATTTCATTATTGAGAGCCAGAAAAATGTGATTTATGACAACCTCAAGGACATTATGGAAAAGCAGCAGGTTCTGTCTGACAGCATAAAGGATATGGAAATCCGTCTGAGTCAGGCAATCACAGCAAATCCTATTCAGTTTACAGCAAATGTTGAGATGCCTAAGCAAACGATCGACGCACCACAATCAGCACCGGCCATGGAGGCGATACCTGAACCGGAATCTGTACAAGCGAATGAGTCAGAACAGATACCTGAGCCTATTCCGGTAAATGAGCCGGAGCCTGTAGTTGACCTGTAAGTGAGACACCACATATACCTGAACCGGAACCTGTAGTAGAGCCAGGCCCTGCTGCAGAAGAATCTGTTGCAGATACGACAAACAGCGACCCGAACCGTCAGCTGAGTGCAGATGAAATAGCAGCACTTTTTGCAAGTGCAAACGCAGGTGCGACAGAACCTGAATCAGAGCCGACGGAGAAAGTGATTACGGAACCGGTCACAGAGGCACCACAGGTACCTGAGCCGGAGCCGGGTAGAGCCAGGCCCTGCGGCAGAAGAAGCTGTTGCAGATACGACAAACAGCGGTCCGAACCGCCAGCTGAGTGCAGATGAAATAGCAGCACTTTTTGCAAGTGCAAACGCAGGTGCGACAGAACCTGAATCAGAGCCGGCAGAGGAAGTGATTACGGAACCGGTCACAGAGGCACCTCAGGCACCTGAGCCGGAGCCTGTAAGTGAACCGGAACCGGCAAAGTCTCCGGTTGTAGATTTGAATAACACAAATCGTAATCTGACACCGGATGAGATAAGCGTTATTTAGCAGTAATATTTTGTAAAAAAATGAAGTGTGCATGTTAAAGTGTGCATGTTATAAAAATATGCACACTTTATTTTTTTGAAAGGAAATATAAAAAATATATGGAAACAATCAGATTTGACGAATTAGAACTAAACCCTAAGATTTTGCGAGGCATCAAGGATATGGGCTTTGAGGAGGCAACTCCAATACAGGCTCAGGGAATCCCGGCAGTGCTTTCGGGCAGGGATGTAATCGGACAGGCGCAGACCGGAACAGGAAAGACAGCAGCCTTTGGTATTCCGGTGCTTGAGAGCGTTGATGCGTCAAGTCACAAGACACAGGTTATCATCCTCTCTCCTACAAGGGAGCTTGCCATCCAGGTGGCAGATGAAATCAGGAAGCTTGCAAAATATATGCATGGTGTGAAGGTACTTCCGGTATACGGAGGACAGGATATCAGCCGCCAGATTAAGGCACTTAAGGGCGGTGTGCAGATTATTATCGGAACCCGGGGCGTCTTATGGATCATCTCAGGAGAAAGACAATCAGGCCTGACCATGTAAAGACAATAGTGCTCGACGAGGCAGACGAGATGCTCAACATGGGCTTTAGGGAGGACATCGAGACAGTGCTCGAATACCTGCCACAGGAGCATCAGACAGTACTCTTCTCGGCAACAATGCCAAAGCCTATTTTGGAAATTACAAGAAAATATCGGCATGATGCTATCAATATCAAGATTGTGAAAAAAGAGCTGACAGTCGCAAATATCGACCAGTATTATTATGATGTGAAGCGCAAGGACAAGATAGATGTACTTACAAGACTGTTGGATTACTATAATCCAAAGCTCTCACTTGTATTCTGCAACACCAAAGAAGATGGTCGACGAGCTGGCATATGAGCTTTGCGGACGCGGCTACAGTGCAGAGGGACTTCATGGCGATATGAAGCAGGTGCAGAGAGATCGTGTCATGAAGAACTTCAGAAACGGAAAGACAGATATTCTTATTGCCACTGATGTCGCAGCACGCGGAATTGATGTGGATGATGTGGAGGCTGTTTTTAATTATGATCTGCCTCAGGATGACGAGTATTATGTACATAGAATCGGCCGTACAGGAAGAGCAGGCCGTTGTGGAAAGGCATTTTCATTTGTAAAGGGCAAGGAGGTATATAAGCTCAAGGACATACAGCGCTACTGCAAGACAAAAATCTATGCGCAGCCAATTCCATCATCTGATGATGTTGCCAAAATCAGGGCAGAAAAGATTATGGACCAGATTTCCACCATTATAGATGAGGAAAATCTCACAAGTGTCATTGATATTATAGAGAATCAGATAAATGAGTCAGATTACACGGCAATGGATATAGCAGCGGCATTTTTATACCAGGCTATGGGTGCTTCAGAGATATCCACAGCTGAATCAAAGGACGACTATGATTTCCACAATACAGGAGCTGAGGATGGCATGGTACGCCTGTTTATCAACGTCGGAAAGAAGGACAAGATAAAGCCGGGCGATATTTTAGGTGCCATTGCAGGAGAGTCAGGCATGCCTGGCAGGCTTGTCGGTGCAATCGACATGTACGATAAGTATACATTTGTTGAGGTGCCGGCTGAGTATGGCAAGGAAGTGCTTAATGCCATGAAGAATGCGAAGATAAAGGGCCGCTCTGTGAACATGGAGCCTGCAAATTCACGTTAGCAAAGTCAGGCTTTTCTGATGACGCATCAGCTTTTCTTGTTCTCAGTGGTTCTGAATAGTTACGATGGTTGTATAAAAAATACCGGGACACAAAATGTGTTGCCCGGTATTTTTGATTACTTGTCGTCATCGATTCCCCAATGCTCTTTCATGTAATCCTTTCCCATTCCTCCGCCGATATCATTTTGATTTCTGCGAAGATAATTTACAAATATTCCACCAACAACTGCAAAAATGATAAGTGCTGCAAGTACTACCATATGGTCTCCCTTCTGAAACATCTGTCAGTTTCAAAAAAAGCTGTAATTATTTGTTCGAAAATAAACGAAAAACAATTGGTTGCCATCATTATAGCAGAATTGTCAGATAAGTCAATACACAAATCAGCTATTGTTTACACTAAAACGCAGTCGGATTACTGGTTACACTGTTAGTTGTGAACAGTAACGTGGCCGCGGCTAGTCACACTGTTAGTTGTGAATAGTAACTGACCGGCAGCGAAATCACGCGTCAGCCAGCATCAGCACATGCTTCACAATTGATTTGATTATATTAACCGCAGTCTCCATGCCCTCCACTGATATGTGCTCAAATGGGCCGTGGAAGCCGTAGCCGCCGGTACCGAGGTTTGGACAAGGAAGTCCCATGAAGGATAAACGTGCGCCGTCTGTACCGCCGCGAACCGGGCGTGATAGCGGCTTAAGACCGTTTTCCTCTATAGCAGCCTTAGCCAGGTCGATAATGTACATGTTGTCCATTATGATTGAAAGCATATTCTCGTAGGAGTGGGTGATAGTCAAAGAAACAGTGCCCTCACCATATTTTTTGTTCATCTCTATCTCAAGAGAGCGGAGAGTATCAAGTCTTTTAGCAAAAAGAGCCTTGTCGTGGTCGCGCACAATATATGACAGATGGGCTGATGCTACATCACCGCTCATATCACACAGATGGTAAAAGCCCTCTCTGCCCTCAGTTGTGGCAGGAGTCTCGTTTGCAGGCAGCGCTTCGGCAATCTCGCAGCCAACCAAAGCAGCATTGACCATAATGTCCTTTGCTTCGCCCGGATGCACGTTGACGCCCTTTATGGTAAATTCAGCGCTTGCGGCATTAAAGTTTTCATAGGCCACCTCGCCCTCGTAATCACCGTCCACGGTGTAGGCAAAATCTGCCTCGAAATAGTCCAAATCAAACAAATCCGCACCCTTTCCGACCTCCTCATCGGGGGTAAATCCAACCCAGATATCGCCGTGAGGAGTGCCCTCTGCGATAATCTGCTCTAAGGCAGTCATAATCTCAGCCACACCGGCCTTGTCATCGGCACCAAGCAGGGTAGTGCCATCTGTGGTAATGAGAGTGCGTCCGGAGAGGGCTTTAAGCTCAGGAAAATCGCTTACTCTCAGGTATTCGCCACTGCCTCTAAGCAGCACATCGCTTCCGTCATAGTGACGCAGCAGCTGTGGCTTGACATTTTCCCCGGAAAAATCAGGTGCAGTATCCATATGTGCAATAAATCCGACCGCTTTTTTGTGCTCCATGCCGGCAGTGGCAGGCAGCAGACCATACACGTAACAATGGTCAGTGAGCACAACCTTGGATAAGCCAAGCTCCTTAAGCTCTGACTCAAGCTCTCTTGCGAGTGCAAATTCCCTGTCACTGCTTGGTATTTTATCACTTGCTTCATCAGATGTGGTGTGATAGCCCACATATTTTAATAATCTTTCTTCTACTTTCATTATCAGTAAATCCTTTCTGAGAGACTTTGGATGGGAAATCTGGAATAAAAAAAGTCTCTGTATATAGAAAATAATATAGCTTAAAACGGTGTAAAATCAACTGTTTTACAAAAAATCTAAAAAAAAAATTTAAAAAAAATAAAAAAAAAGTGTTGCATTTCTATAAACTATACTATATAATAAATTTCGCGTTAAGGAAAACGCAAACAAATTAATAAACGCGCTTCTAGCTCATTTGGTAGAGCACCTGACTCTTAATCAGGGTGTGCAGGGTTCGAGCCCCTGGAGGCGCACTCAAAGGTACCGGTTTTATGGACGTATGAGCCATAGGGTTGCTTTTTTATTATATCATATGCTTACGCATATGATAGGCTGATACTTATGCGCATTCGCGCGTGATATAATTTACGCTCATTATATCATGAAGCAAAGCTTCATGATCAACATTCGTCGCTCGCCGAATGCATAAATGCATTCTTCTCACTTGCACTCATTATATAATGATTAAAGGATTAAAAGGTATTATGTCATTATTTGGATAGGCTGGCAGCTCAGACACATAAAAAGTGAAATTAATATTGAAATTTTGAAATAATGAGTTTATACTGTTGAATAGGAAAAAAGTAACATTTGGAAAGATGCTTTGGTCGGAGTAAAATATGATGAATGGGGTAGACAAATATTCAACAGACAATATAGCGGATAACGAAATGATAATTGCAGTAGATGACGTGGTAAAGAAGGACTATGACAGTGCGGTTGTACGTATAAAGAAAGCGCTTGCGCGCTTGAAGAGCACCGGTCACGTGGAAAAATATGCAGAGTATCTCAATATCCTGGGATTGGTATATGAGCTTGAGAACGATGAGTCAAAAGCCTTTGAATGTTATCTGGAGAGCCTTGCCACGGCAGAAATTATCCGCTCGAGAGATCTTAAGGCTATGGTTTACAGTAATATCAGTTCAAGCTATAGCAAGATGGGAAGAGATAAGGAAGCGCAGAGATATTTCAACGATGCCAGAGACGAATATGACAGTTCCTCAGAAAAATCTGAAGAATGTCATAAAAGCTGGGTCATGTTTGACTATATAAATCATGCGATTAACGACAGATATGTTGCATTATCTTGAAGCAATCAGCTTGCAGATAGGGTTTCCGACAGCAGAGAATTTCTCCTCGTACTCGGTCATGATGTTGCCCTCATTCATTGCAGCATCATGATGCAGGTCGCGTGTACTGGCGTCGAGGTGCCATTTATCAGAGCTTTCAATCTCTTCCAGAGAGAAGGTGAAGAGGTCCTGGTTGTCAGTCTTGAACTCTATGCGTCCGTCAGGTGCGAGAAACAAATCATATCTGGCAAGAAATTCGCTTGAGGTGAGGCGTCTTCTTGCGTGCCTGTCCTTCGGCCATGGATCGGAAAAGTTCAGGTAAATGCGGTCAACCTCATTACGGTCAAAAATATCCGGAAGAGTTGCGGCATCAATGCACAAAAAGTGCACATTTGGCAGCTCGTCCTCCTGCATTTTTTGTACAGCACGAAGAAGCACACTGGTATATCGTTCGATACCTATATAGTTAATCTCGGGATGAAGCCGTGCCAGATCCATCAGAAATCTGCCCTTTCCCATACCAACCTCTATATGAATCGGATTATTGTTTCCTAAAAAATCATGCCATTTTCCTTTTAATTCAACAGGCTCCTTTATGCAATAAGGGCTGTTGTCGATGACTTCACCGGCGCCCGGGATATTTCTAAGTCTCATGTAAATCTCCTTATAAAAACGTAAAATTTCATATAGATAATACCCTACAATTGTGTGGGTGTCAAAATAAAATGGAAAAATACGATGCACATGCCCTTGATAACATGTTTTTCATACATTATAATTAGAAATAGTACATTTTTGGTTATAGTACTGAACAGCTACCCAATTTTAGAATTAATAGGAACAGATATGAAGCATAAAATTATAAATTTAAAAAAATCAGGAATACTAATAATGGCAGTGTTTGCTATGGTCACTACGCTTTGTGCGAGACCGCTTATGGCATTTGCGGATGGTGATGACACGTACTGGCCGGAGGGACCGCAGATAAATTCACCGTGCGCCGTGGTGATGGAGGTCAATACAGGTACGGTGCTATATGAGAAAAATTCACACGAAAAGCATTATCCTGCAAGTATCACAAAGATCCTCACCACATATCTGACTATACTCAACTGCAAGATGGATGAGAAGGTTACATTCTCAAAAGAGGCGGTGAAGGAGAGCAGTGATGGTTCGTCGAGCATCAAGAGGGATGTGGGCGAGGAGATGACCATGGAGCAGACACTATATGGAGTTATGCTTGAGTCGGCAAACGAGTGCGCATATGCTGCAGCAGAGCATACAGGCAAAAAGCTTGGGGGAGATTACAGCACATTTATTGATCTGATGAACAAGGAAGCCAAAGAATTAGGCTGTACAGATACACATTTCAACAATGCAAATGGTCTGCCCGATGAAAATCACTGGACAAGCGCATACGATATGGGGCTTATCTCGTGTGCAGCATACAGGAATGACGAGTTTCGAAAGATTACAGGCACAAAGACCTATATCATACCACCTACAAACAAGCATACCGAGGATACTCCGCTGTACAATCATCATGCGATGCTGCATCCATTTAAATCGTATTCACAGTTTGTAAATCAGGATTGTACCGGCGGCAAGACCGGCTACACTTCAGTGGCTAACAACAGCACACTTGTCACTTATGCGGAGAAGGATGGCTTGACGCTGTGCACGGTTATTATGAATGCGCAGTCGCCTGACCAGTATGCAGACACAAACACGCTGCTCAATTACTATTTCAGTAACTTCAAGGCACTAAGCATAGCTGAAAATGAAAACAGCGCAGCTACTGACAATACACCGGATCTGGGCGTGATGAATGAGCACGGCATGTATGCAAAGGTGTCGGAAAACTATGTTGTTTTGCCAAACAATGCGGATTTTTCTAGCATTAAAAGGGAAGCTGCTGACATGAAGTCCGACAACAAGGATGCTCTTGCTACGGTCAGATACAAGTATGGTGATCATGTGGTAGGCTGTGTGGATCTGCTGAAATCAGGAGCAAAGGTCGATCTGTCGTACTTTGATGAGAACAGCAGACAGAACGTGGAAAGTGATATAATAAGGATAAAGCCGGTATATTTTCTCTGGGTGCTCGTACTTATCGCAGTGATTATTCTGAGCATTTTCATGATTAGAAGAATATCAGACAATATATATGTGTTGAAACACAAATGGAGCATTAAGAAGGAGCAGCGCGAGCGCTTCAGGGAGCACAAGCTTGAGAGAAAACAGCGCAGAAGGAGAGACAATCTGAAGTTCAGCGGTCGACATAAATATTAATACATTTTTTATTATGACATTATAAATGGAGGCAGAAATGAGTGATGAAAGATGCGCCCTCGTGCTTGAGGGCGGAGCCATGAGAGGTATGTATACAGCCGGAGTACTCGACTGTTTTATGGACCATGATATTAGCTTTGATGCTGTTATCGGTGTTTCGGCGGGAGCACTTTTTGGAGTGAATCTGCTGTCAAAGCAGCGCGGCAGGGTTATACGATACAATAAGAGATTTAACAGTGACAAAAATTATATGGGTATCAGGCCGCTTCTTCGGGAGAAAAACATAGTGAGCACGAAATATGCCTATGATACAGTACCAAGAGAGCTTGACCCGTTTGATGATGAGGAATATAAGAAGTCGGATATCCCATTTTATGCGGTTGTGACGAATATCAGAACAGGTAAGCCTGAATATGTGCAGATAAAGAGTGTCTTTGACCAGATGGATGTGCTCAGGGCATCGGGCTCCATGCCTGTAGTGTCAAAGCCGGTGAAGCTGGGGCATGAGTGGTATCTGGATGGCGCGGTGACGGACAGCATTCCCATATGAGCATATGCTTGATATGGGATATGACAGAGTGGTTGTCGTGCTGACAAAGCCGGCAGACTATATAAAAAAACCTATGCCAAGGTTTTTAACATCGGTATACAAAAAAGCGTTTTCCAAGGTTTTACGAGGCATTTTCAAACAGGCATATCATGTACAATTATCAGCTTGAGCATCTTAAGGAGCTTGAAAAGCAGGGCATTGCCGAGGTGTTAAGGCCGTATAGACTACAGGCGGATGGAGAAGCAGTAATGAATATACAACAGGTACAGACGATCATAGCTGATGCCATGGAAAAGCACAACGGAATAGTGAAAAAAGAAGAGCTTACAAGGCTTGGTATAGACTACAGGCGAATTGATAAGCTTGTCAGGGAGGGGAAGCTTGTCCGCATCAGAAACGGCTATTACACCGACCGCGTGGATGATTTTTCTGAGGATGCACTTGTCGCGGCACTTTTTCCGGATGCAATGCTTTGCATGGAAAGTGCACTTTACGCCTATGGCTACATAAAGGAAAAGCCTTACGGGTGGACGCTTGCTGTGGACAAAAATACATCAAAATCACGCTTTAAGATGGACTATCCAAGAATTATCCCGTTTTATACGGAGCCCACGGCACTTATGCTTGGAGCCACAACCATTGAGCTTGGAGGCAATACCTTTGGAATCTATGATAAAGAACGTGTGATATGCGACTGCCTGAAGTATGAGTCGAGACTGGACCGCAATGATTTCAAGGCAGCTGTACAGTCGTACATAGCGGATACGGACAAGGATATTTCCGTGCTCATGGATTATGCAAGGGCGAGGCGCGTGGTAAAGAAGGTGCAAAGCTTCATAGGAGTATGGTTGTAGTGAGGGTAGATTTAAGACATATAAGCGATGAGAAAAAATTATCGTACAGCGATGTGTTATGGCAGTACGTGAAGCAGGATTTTCTCTGGCGCATAAATAATGCCGGTCTGGGAAAAGTGCTGTGGCTTCAAAAGCCGTATTTTGTAACAGGAGAAAAGCTGGCGTTTTATTATGTATATGGCAGCCCCGGTGGCAGGGCAGGGGATAATGGTACGCCGTTTGATGTACTGCGCAATATCATTATAGGCAATGCAGGGCTTAACAGTCACAGTGATGTGGTATGGACTAATGCAGAATTACCTAAGCAGACGGCAAAGGTATCAGCTAATGAACCGGATGCCAGTGATATGCAGCCGCTGATACATACGTGGAATCTAAGCGCTATGTGTGATGGCGGGGAAGTACCGTTTGCAGTGAGGCTTGAGCGCCTTAATGAAGCGGATGCAGGAGTTCCCATGACTAAAAATATTGTTTTTATGAACAGACGCAGATGTTTGTATTTTTTCGCCTGAATCCAGGCTCGGAGAACAGCTGTTTGAGATAATGGATAAGCTTGAGCTGGTTAGCGATATGAAACCATATGGTGATGCATATGAGATACTTAAGAGATATTCGGTCAGCGGAAGGCAGATAATTGATAATTTTAAGGTTAGAGCGAAAAATAAACCGAAGACAGTGAGCATGCACAGGCTTGAGCAGGTGTATGGTTATCGCAGCTATGCGTATATGAAAAGGCGCTGGGAGCAGTATTGTAAGAGGCTGACACGACAGCAGAGGGCATATGCGAATGCAGGCTGGGAGGAGACGCTTGATTTGATACTTGATTTCCTCACACCGGTCTGGAGCGCGTTCTGCAATGATGAAATATTTTATGATGACTGGATGCCGGAGCTTGGAAGATTTCTGGGCTAAAAAGGATATATAGGTACTTAAATGGAAAAAGAACTGATAAATAATTCACAATCAAATATTTATCCATTTCACATGCCGGGGCATAAGCGCCGTGGAAGTGATATAGGTGCAGGGCTGGACCCGTATGCTATTGATATCACAGAGATAGACAATTTTGACAATCTGCACCACGCTGAGGGCATTATAAAGGAGGCGCAGGCTGAGGCAGCGGCACTTTACGGTGCAAAGCGTGCATATTTTCTCATAAACGGAAGCACCTGCGGTATACTGGCAGCAATATCTGCGGCCACAAAAAGGGGAGACAAGGTGCTTGTAGCAAGGAACTGTCACAAGGCGGTGTATCATGCGCTTTACTTAAGGCAGCTTCACCCGGTGTTTACATACCCTGAAATTACACGGACAGGGCTGCAGGGGCAGATAACCGAGGCACAGATAAGGGCGGCATTTGATGAAAATCCCGACATAAAAGCGGTTGTGATAACATCGCCTACATACGATGGTGTGGTTTCCGATGTGGCGGCAATAGCATCTGTGGCACATGCACATGGAGCTTTACTCATAGTTGACGAGGCACATGGCGCGCACTTTGGCTTTGGAAGCGGCTTCCCTCAAAATGCCATAGCACTCGGGGCCGATGCGGTCATAGTGAGCCTGCACAAGACGCTTCCGGCATTTACACAGACAGCGCTTCTGCTGCTTGGTGGGATGCGTGAAGCTGCAGTGGAGAAGTTTCTCGGCATTTATGAGACAAGCTCACCGTCATATGTGCTTATGACAGGCATAGAGCGCTGCATACACTATGTGCGCGATAATAAAGAGACAGCCATTTGCACAGCTTAGGAGCAGGCTTGACAGATTTTATCAGAAGGTCAGCGGACTTTCGCATCTGAGTGTGGTCAGAAAAAGTGATTTTTCTGCTGACGAGGCATATGATTTTGACGAGTCAAAGATTATTATATTTACGAAAGAGGCTATGAATGGACATACGCTGCTTGAGCTTCTGCTCAAAAAAAATATGAGCTGCAGCTTGAGATGGCAGCGGGCAATTATGTACTGGCGCTGGCATCTGTCATGGATACGGATGAGGGCTTTGACAGGCTTGCGGATGCTTTGATTGAAATAGACAGCCAGCTCGAAAAATATAAGTCTGATTTTGAAGAGTTTTATGATATATTAAAGCAGGAGGATGTGGTACATCAATTTTACTTTCCTGTCAAAATGGATACAACTATATATCAAAAAGCTGCCTGCCGTAATGGAAATGTATGATGCCTATGATGCAGAACATCAGGCGGTCTATGCCTTTCAAGGCAAGCGGGAAGGTGAGCGGTGCCTTCATAAATATATATCCGCCGGGGATACCGCTTGTGGTGCCGGGAGAGATAATGAACGACAAGCTCATAGATGATGTAATAAAGGCTGTAAATTCAGGTCTTGAAGTGGATGGCCTGTACTTTGATCCGGATGCCAATATGTGGAAGTTTGTTGCAGTGCTGTAAGCAACAGTTTGACATAGCAAACAATCGTATTTATACTAATTACAATATTAAGAGGTTTACAGATGGGTAAGATTTTCTGCGTGATGGGAAAAAGTGCATCAGGCAAGGACACTATATACAACAAAATACTGCAGGATGATTCCCTAATGCTTAGCAGGATTATCCCGTATACCACGCGCCCGATAAGGGACGGAGAGACACAGGATAAGGACTATCATTTCTGCAATGAAGAGGATGTAAAAAGGCTCAGTGCACAGGGGCGCATCATAGAGCTTCGCGAGTACAATACAGTGTACGGCGTGTGGAAGTATTTCACGGTAAACGATGATGATATAGACCTTCGCTGCAAAAAGCTATCTGACAGTCGGAACACTGGAGTCTTTCACAAAGATACGCGATTATTTTGGCAGTGACAAGGTGCTGCCAATCTATGTGGAGGTGGAGGACGGCGACCGTCTGATACGCGCTATTCACCGGGAAAAGGGGCAGCAGGTGCCTAAATATGAGGAGATGTGCCGCCGTTTTCTGGCAGACGCATCAGATTTCTCTGAGGACAAGTGCATGAGGCGGGTATTACACACCGTTTCGTAAATGATGATATGGACACTGTGCTTGCCGAGATTTCAGAATACATACAACAGAGCTCTTAATTGCAGAGCAGGAAAATGGTTACGGCCTGAACATAAATGTAACCGGAAACGAATAAGGAGGCAGCAGCTATGGCAGGATTTAAGGATATAGTAGGAAATGAGCAGATAATAGAGCATCTGCAAAATGCCATATCAATGGGAAAGGTCTCACATGCATATATAATAAACGGACCACAGCTGTCCGGCAAAATGATGATAGCCGAGGCATTTGCCAGGGCACTGCAGTGTGAGAAGGAGGGCACAGACGGTTGTGGAGAGTGCAAATCGTGCCACCAGGCAGATGACCACAATCATCCTGATATCATATATGTCAGTCATGAAAAGCCCAACAACATATCGGTTGACGACATCAGGACACAGCTCAACAACGATATAGTGATAAAGCCGTACAGCAGTAAATACAAGATTTACATAGTGGATGAGGCTGAAAAAATGAACCAGCAGGCGCAGAACGCGCTTTTAAAGACCATTGAGGAGCCACCGGCATATGCGGTCATCATGCTTCTCACCACCAATGCAGACAGTTTTCTGCAGACCATCAGGTCGCGCTGCATCACACTCAATATGAAGTCGGTAAAGGACGAGGTGATAAAGGCATACCTGATGAACGAAAAGCATATTCCAGATTATCAGGCAGATATCAGTGCCGCATTTGCACAGGGCATCGTCGGAAAGGCTGTTAAGCTCGCCTCATCAGACGAGTTCAACGAGCTAAAGGAGTCAGCACTGTCGCTTATAAAGCGCCTCGATGACATAGATCTGTACGAGCTGGGTGCAGCGGTAAGGCAGATAGCTGAGTACAAGCTTAAGGTGCAGGATTATTTTGACCTGATTATGGTGTGGTACAGAGATGTGCTGTATATGAAGGCGACAAACGATGTTAACGGACTCATATTCAAGGATGAGGTCTATGATATAAAGAAACAGGCAGCAAAGCATTCCTATCAGGGAATCGAGGCAATACTTGAGGCACTTGAGAAGGCGAAGATAAGAATTAACGCAAACGTCAATTTTGACCTGGTAATTGAGCTGCTGCTTATGACCATAAAGGAGAACTAATCACATGACAAAAATAGTTGGTATCAGATTCAGGACAGCAGGCAAAATATATTACTTTGACCCGGCTGATTTCGACCTCGACATGGCAATGCATGTTATCGTGGAGACAGCAAGAGGCATAGAGATGGGAACTGTCCTCATTCCGCCGAAGGAGGTGGATGATGATAAGGTGGTTTCACCGCTTAAGCCTGTCATCAGAGTGGCAACCGACGAGGATGAGAAAACGGTTGAGAGAAATAAGGAAAAGGAAAAAGAGGCATTTGCCATCTGCAAGGAGAAAATCATCAAGCACGGACTTGAGATGAAGCTGGTGGATGCAGAGTATACCTTTGACGGAAACAAGCTGCTGTTTTACTTACAGCGGACGGCAGAATTGACTTCAGGGAGCTTGTAAAGGATCTGGCAGCGGTATTCCGCACGAGAATAGAGCTTCGTCAGATCGGCGTCAGAGATGAGACCAAGATCGTGGGCGGCATCGGAATATGCGGCAGACCGCTCTGCTGTCATTCTTATATGGCAGATTTTGTGCCGGTTTCCATCAAGATGGCAAAGGAGCAGAATCTCTCGCTCAATCCAACCAAGATATCCGGTGTGTGCGGAAGGCTTATGTGCTGTCTCAAGTATGAGCAGGATACATATGAGTATCTGAACAGCAGAATGCCGTCAGTAGGAGAAAAGGTCAAGACACCTGAGGGAATCATCGGAGAGGTCAAGTCAGTCAGCGTGCTCAGGCAGCTCGTGCGTGTTGTCATTGACAACGGCGAGGAGAAGGAGCTTCGTGAGTACACTGTAGATGATCTACGCTTAAAGCCGCGCCAGAAAAAGGATGTAAAGCTCACCGAGGAGGAGCTTCGCAGCTCAAGGATCTCGAGGATAGCGGCGACGAGACGATGGAGGATAAGTCACAGGAGAAACCGCAGAGAAACCGTGGACACCGTGACAACAAAAATGAATATCGCGAGCGCCGTGATAAGCGTGACAACAGAGAAAGACGTCCGTACAGGGCGGACATAGAGGCAGCGGAAGCTTCTGCAAATGAGACAAATGAAGTAAATGCTGCAAATGCCGGCAGAGAAAATAAGGACGGTTACAAAAAGCCGTACAAGGGTGGCAAGAACAGACCAAACAAGCAGAAATACAACCGCAACAAGGATTACAAGAACAAAAACTATAATAAAGAGTATAATAAAGATTACAACAGGGACAAAGACAATGGAAGCACTGATACACAGTAATGAGCGCCTGGACGATTTGTGCCGCAAGGGCTATAGGCTCATACAGGATCCAGAGCTGTTCTGCTTCGGCATAGACGCCGTGCTTTTTTATCTGACTATGCAAAGGTAAAGCGCGGCGAGAGAGCTGTGGATTTGTGCACCGGAAACGGTGTGATTCCGATACTTCTTGAGGCAAAGAATAAAGGAGAGCATTACAGCGGGCTTGAGCTTCAGCCTCAGTGTGCAGACCTGGCAAGAAGAAGTGTGAAATATAACCATCTTGAGGACAAAGTGACTATAGAAGAGGGAGATGTGTGTAATGCATCGGAGATTTTCGGTCGAGAGTCCGTGGAGGTGGTGACGGTGAATCCGCCGTATATGATAGGTCAGCACGGTATCAAAAATGCAGACGATGCTATGACTATAGCACGCCACGAGGTCAGGTGCACACTTGACGATATAGTCAGGGAGAGCGCAAAAATGCTCAAATTCAATGGGCGTTTTTACATGGTTCACAGACCATTCAGGCTGGCAGAGATCTTTAGCACGATGATGAAATATCATATCGAGCCAAAGCGCATGCGTCTTGTACATCCCTACGCGGACAGGGAGCCGAACATGGTGCTCATAGAGGGGTTAAAGGGCGGCAAAAGCCGTATCACCATCGAAAAACCGTTAGTTGTATACAAGGAGCCTAATGTATACACGGATGAGATATATGAGATATACGGCGATAAGCCCCGGAATAACGGAAAATAACAGGAGAATCATATGACAGGAACACTGTATCTGTGCGCAACTCCGATAGGAAATCTGGAGGACATCACATTCCGTGTGCTGCGCACACTTAAGGAGGTAGACCTCATCGCAGCGGAGGATACGAGAAACTCCATAAAGCTGCTCAATCATTTTGAGATAAAGACACCCATGACGAGCTATCATGAGTTTAACAAGATAGATAAAGCCTACCAGCTTGTGGCAAAGCTTAAGGAGGGCAAAAATATAGCCCTCATCACTGATGCAGGAACACCCGGCATTTCTGACCCGGGAGAGGACATTGTGCGCATCTGCTACGAGGAGGGCGTGCCTGTTACCTCGCTTCCCGGGGCAGCAGCGTGCATTACAGCACTTACCATGTCGGGCAGGCCGACCAGGAGGTTTGCGTTTGAGGCATTTTTGCCGAGGGATAAAAAGGAACGCGCGCGTGTCATTGAGGAGCTTAAAAACGAGACCCGGACAATAATCATCTACGAGGCACCCCATCATCTTGTAAAGACAGTCACAGAGCTTTACAATGCGCTCGGGGACAGAGAGCTTACCGTGTGCAGGGAGCTTACGAAAAAGCACGAGGAAAAGGTGCAGACTACATTTTCTGAGCTTTTGGAGCGTTCAAGGACACAGGAGCCAAGAGGCGAGTATGTGCTTGTGATCTGTGGCAGAAACGTGGCTGAAATAGCAAAGGAGCAGCAGGAAAGCTGGGAAGCCATGCCTCTTGAAGCGCATATGGCACACTATGAGTCACAGGGCATCGACAGGAAGGAAGCCATGAAGCTCGTGGCAAAGGACAGAGGTGTTAGCAAGAGGGATATATACAAACAGCTTCTGTAAGCTGACAATAATACATTCTGCAGCAAATAGTTAGGATTGGATATGAACGATATAAAACATGACATAAAAAACGACATAAGAACCTGACAGAGTTCAGATACATCGCAGTTGGCTTTTTTTCTGACAATATTATCAGGGGCTATAATGCTGAGCCTTCCGTTTTCTTCAAGAGACGGACAATGGACCAATTTTCTGGACTCACTTTTTACGGCAACAAGCGCAACCTGTGTGACAGGTCTTGTTGTGTTTGACACCTTCAGACACTGGAGTATCATAGGGACAGCTTGTAATTCTGGTGCTGATTCAGATAGGAGGCATGGGCTTTCATCTCAATCGGTGTGGCATTTTCCATGCTTCTGCACAAAAAAATCGGACTCAGACAGAGGGATCTGATGCAGGAGAGCGTCAATGCACTCGAGATTGGTGGAATAGTTAGGCTTTTCAGCGTGATAATAAGGGGAACCTTCCTTATCGAAGGCATAGGAGCGGTGCTTTTAGCAATCCGCTTCATACCGGATTTTGGCATAATAAGAGGTATATATTTCTCGGTGTTCCACTCGATATCTGCATTTTGTAATGCGGGCTTTGACTTGATGGGCATAAACGAGGAGTACTCATCGTTTACAAAATATGCCGCAGATCCGTTAGTCAATATAACAATTATGCTGCTTATCATCATAGGTGGTATCGGTTTTACCATATGGAATGAGGTCAGAATCAAAAAGTTTAAGCTTAGCAGATACTCGCTCCACGCCAAGATAGTAATATCAACCACACTGATACTCGTATTCGGCGGCGGACTGTTTATGTATATTTTTGAAAAAAACAATACCATAGCAGGCATGGACACACCGGGTGCCGTATTTGCATCGTTATTCGGCTCGGTTACGGCGAGAACGGCAGGCTTCAATACAGTAGACACAGCAGCACTGACACCGGAGAGCAAGCTTTTGACTATAGTGCTCATGTTCATAGGAGGAAGCCCGGGCTCGACAGCCGGCGGAATCAAAACCACAACCATGGCGGTCATGATACTATATTGTTTCTTATATGAGAGGAAGCAACGGCTGCAATGTGTTTGGCAGGAAAATAAGCAGTGAGGTAATCAAAAAGGCCGGAATGGTGCTTATCATCAATCTGGTGCTTGGACTTACAGCGGTGATAGCTATACTTGCCACATCCAATATGGAGATGGACGATGTACTGTTTGAGGTATACTCTGCAATCAGTACGGTCGGCATGACAACAGGCATCACAAGAGATTTAAATACAGTAGGACGCATAATTATCATAATTATGATGTATTGTGGAAGAATCGGAAGCATGACCTTTGTGCTTTCGTTTGTGCATAGACCGGATAAAGCCAATATAGAGCTTCCGGAGGAAAAAGTTATCATTGGATAAGGATAAGGAGAAACGCAATGAAATCAATTTTAATTATTGGAATGGGTAAATTCGGACACCATCTGTGTGCGGATTTGATTAAAAAATGGAAACGACATTATGGTGATGGACAAGGACGAGGCCAAGGTCAGGGATTTAATCTATGACGTGACCAAGGTGCAGATAGGTGACTGTACTGACCCACAGGTAGTAAAAGCACTCGGAATTAACAATTTCGATTTGATTTTTGTATGTATCGGCACCAATTTTCAGAGTTCGCTTGAGATAACAAGTCTCGTGAAGGAGATGGGCGGAAAATATGTCATCAGCAAGGCAAACAGGGATGTGCATGCCAAGTTCCTGCTTCGAAACGGTGCGGATGAGGTTATCTATCCTGACCGCGACATGGCAGAGAGAGTGGCAAAGAAATACAGCGCTAACCATGTGCTTGATTATGTGGCGTTAAACGATGATTACTCAATCTACGAGATAAATCCACCTGAAGGCTGGGTAGGAAAGAGCATCAGGGAAAATAATGTGCGCCAGAAATACAATGTAAATATCGTTACAGTAAAGGAAGCCGGAAAGAATCGTGTGCTTCCGCTGCCGGACTACGTGTTCAAGGCAGACGATGCAGTGATGGTGCTTGGACTGAATGCAGATGTGGACAAGCTGGTGCGAAAGCTATAAAAGTGTGGCTCAAAAAATAATAGGCAGCAATTTAAAGAAGAAAAGAAGAAAGGATGGATACATATGGGTAACAATGACAGCAGTGTAGAAACATTTTTACAGTGGATAAAGGCTTCGGACAATATTGTATTTTTCGGCGGAGCAGGTGTATCAACCGAGAGCGGCATACCTGATTTCAGAAGCGTGGACGGACTTTACAATCAGAAGTATGACTACCCGCCGAGACCATCCTGAGCCATACATTTTACAGGAAGCATCCGCAGGAATTTTACCGCTTCTACCGTGATAAGATGCTCTGCCTTGATGCAGAGCCGAACATCACGCATTACAAGCTGGCAGAGCTTGAAAAAGCGGAAAGCTTAAGGGTGTTGTGACGCAGAACATAGATGGACTGCATCAGAAGGCCGGCAGCAAAAATGTGATGGAGCTGCACGGCAGTGTGCTGAGAAATTACTGTGAGAGGTGCTTGCAGTTTGTAAGCGCAGAGGAAATCCTCAACTCGACAGGCGTGCCAAAATGCCCAAAGTGCGGCGGCCCGGTAAAGCCGGATGTCGTATTGTACGAGGAGGGCTTAAATCAGAAAACGCTTGAGGATGCAATCTACTACATCAGTCATGCCGATGTGCTCATAGTAGGCGGTACATCACTTGCGGTATATCCGGCGGCAGGCCTCATAGACTATTACAACGGAAACAAGCTCGTGCTTATCAACAAGTCCACCACACCGATGGACGCAAGAGCAGACCTTCTGATACAGCAGGGACTGGGCTCTGTATTTGAGCAGATAGAGGTGTAATGAGGGGCAAAATACCTTTTGACCCTCATATCATATATATAATATGACATATATAGGTAGAGAAGGAATATAGGATGGATAAATACGCAGTAGGAGATATCGTAAAACTGAAAAAACCACATCCGTGCGGCAGCAGCGAGTGGGAAATCCTGCGTGTCGGCGCGGATTTCCGGCTGAAATGCATGGGCTGCGGACACCAGGTTATGGTGCCAAGGAAGCTGGTCGAGAAAAATGACCGCGGTCTCACCAAGAAGCAGGCTTAGTTAGATAGAAACAGCGCATGTCCCGACCTAATAAAAATTAAAGAAAAATTGCAAAAACCCCTTGAAAAGTACCACGATTCATGTTATTATCTAGACTCGTGATATAAAATTCCTTGCTCATAATCAGATTTATGAGCCAGAGACCAAAAGGAGGTAACAGCATGAACAAATATGAATTAGCACTCGTCGTTAGTGCAAAGATCGAGGATGATGCGAGAACAGCAGTAGTCGAGAAGGCAAAAGAGTACATCACACGTGCCGGCGGTACTGTTACAGAAGTTGAGGAGGCTGGTAAGAAGAGATTAGCTTACGAGATTCAGCACATGACTGAGGCCTTTTATTACTTCATTCAGTTCGATGCTGAGGGAACAGTCCCAGCAGAAATCGAGCAGGACGTTCGTATCATGGACAATGTTCTTCGTTTCTTATGCGTTAGAAAAGACGAGGCATAGTATAAGAAAATAGGAGATTGTATTATGAACAAAGTAATACTTATGGGTAGATTAACCAGAGACGCAGAAATCCGCTATGCCCAGGGGGGACAACTCACTTGCAATAGCAAGATTTTCACTTGCAGTAGACAGACGATACAGCAAGAATGCAGAGGAGCAGTCAACGGATTTCATCAACTGCGTAGCTTTTGGAAAGATAGCAGAATTTTTTGAGAGATTTGGCCGTAAAGGAACAAAATTTGTTGTTGAAGGCCGAATCCAGACCGGCAGCTATACAAACAAGGACGGACAGAAGGTATACACCACTGACGTCGTGGTTGAGAATGCAGAGTTTGCAGAGTCTAAATCAGCCGCATCAGGAAATGCAGGCGGATTTGCACCGGCAGACAGACCTGCACCTAGCCAGGCTGCTGGGGATGGCTTCATGAACATTCCGGACGGAATCGACGAGGAGCTTCCATTCAATTAGTAGTGTCCACGAGGACAAATATTCAAGGAGGTAACAAAAATGGCTTACAATAAATCAGCTGATGGTTCATCAATGAAGAGAAGACCAATGCGTAGAAAAGAAAAAAAGTCTGCGTATTCTGTGGAAAAGACAATGTCATTGATTACAAAGATACAAACAAATTAAAGAGATACATCTCTGAGAGAGGAAAAATCCTTCCACGCCGTATCACAGGAAACTGTGCAAAGCACCAGAGAGCTCTTACAGTAGCAATCAAGAGAGCACGTCACGTAGCTCTTATGCCATACGTTTGCGAATAAGATAAATGTATGATAAATCCCGACTACCGGATGGTGGTCGGGATTTTTTAGGTTAAAAATGTTTTATGTTTAAAAAATTAATATTTGTTGCATAATCAAATTACATAGTATAAAATGAATATAAAACAAATACTAATAAAAAGGGAGGGTTCAAATGGATACATACATTGTTTTCTGGTTGGCAGCCACCGTAGTTTTTGTTTTAGTTGAGCTTATGACAGTCGGGCTCACATCCATATGGTTTGCGGCAGGCTCATTTGTAGCGTTTATAATCGCACTGCTTGGCGGCAATGTCGTGGTACAGGGAATTGCATTTATACTCGTTTCAGTCGTGCTTTTAGCTCTCACAAAGCCATGGGCCGGGAAGTACATCAATTCCAGGACAGTGAAGACAAACGTGGACAGTCTGGTCGGAGAAAGAGCTGTGCTCACCGAGGATGCTGACAGCATGAAGCAGACGGGAAAAGCCGTTGTAAACGGTCAGGAGTGGACAGTCAGACCGCAGGACGAGACCCAGGTCATAAGAAAAGGCGAGCTTATCGAGGTAGTAAAGATAAGCGGAGTAAAACTAATTGTAAAAAGGGTAAAGGAGGCTTAACCGGAAATGGAAGGATTAATAGCACTTGCAGTGTTACTCGTAATCGTACTTATAGTATTGGTAAACTGCATCAAAATCGTGCCACAGGCACATGCAATGGTAATTGAGCGTTTGGGAGGATATCTCACCACATGGAGCGTAGGACTTCACCTCAAGGTGCCATTTATCGACAGAATAGCAAAGAGAGTCATCTTAAAGGAGCAGGTGGTAGATTTCCCGCCACAGCCTGTAATCACAAAGGATAATGTAACAATGCAGATAGACACTGTAGTATATTTCCAGATTACAGATCCAAAGCTCTACGCATACGGAGTAGAGAATCCAATCATGGCAATTGAGAATCTCACAGCCACAACACTTCGTAACATCATCGGAGACTTAGAGCTTGATGAAACACTCACCAGCCGTGAGACAATCAACACCAAGATGCGCGCAACACTCGATGTGGCAACAGATCCATGGGGTATCAAGGTAAACCGTGTCGAGCTCAAGAACATCATACCTCCAAAGGCCATCCAGGATGCCATGGAGAAGCAGATGAAGGCAGAGCGTGAGAGACGAGAGGCCATTCTTCGTGCAGAGGGTGAGAAAAAATCAACAATCCTTGTTGCAGAGGGAAATAAAGAGTCAGTCATCCTCGATGCCGAGGCTGAAAAGCAGGCAGCCATCCTTCGCGCAGAGGCAAAGAAGGAGGCAACAATCCAGGAGGCAGCAGGTCAGGCAGAGGCTATCCTCAAGATACAGCAGGCCAATGCAGACGGACTTCGCATGTTGAAGGAGGCAAATCCGGATAACGCAGTGCTCCAGATAAAGAGCTTGGAGGCATTTGCCAAGGCAGCAGACGGCAAGGCTACAAAGATAATCATCCCATCAGAGATTCAGGGGATTGCAGGTCTTACAAAGTCAATTGCAGAGATAGCTGCGGATAAGATTGAGAAGTAATTATATTTAATCAAAATGAATACCGGAAGATGAGAGCACACAAAAAGCATCGCATGTATCATATCAATATCAGATATATGCGGTGCTTTTTAGATTGCATAGAATTGTGCTTAGATTACACATAATTGCCCTGAACTCCTGTAATTCCAAACTGATAAATATAGTACTAGGAATAATCCCCACAAAGTGGTATACTCTCTAATAGGTATATCAATCGATGCGGGCTGCACAAAGGTGTGGCCGGTAACTATTAATTTGTAGTACATTCTCGAAACCGCAACCGTTGCACCGGCAGCATCAGCGCAACGCACCGGGGATAAGGAGAGTAAAATGAAGAAAAAAATAAAATTCAAGGGCAGGCTGAAAAGCTACATGTGCTGGCCGCTATATCTGACGTTTGTGTGGATATGTGCTGACGGAATAGCACTGCGCTATGACAGAAGGCTTGGCTATGGCATGGTAGGCTTTACAGTGTTTTACTTTGCGCTCGTGCTGCTTTTGTATGTCAGAAGCAAGTCAGTTGTTGCCAATGAGCTGATAAGCTTTGCAACACAGTATTCATCGGTGCAGAAGAGGCTGCTTAATGAGTTTGAGGTGCCGTATGCCCTGCTTGAGTACTCCGGCAAGATACTCTGGGTAAATGACAAATTCGCAGAGCTAATGGGTGTGGATAAAAAGCTATCACAAATCCATCACGACACTTTTCCGACAGTGACCAGAGAGCTTCTCACCAAGAGTGATGCGCCGACAGACTTCAAGATAGTAAATGAGGAGGAGGACAGCATAGTCCGTCTGTCCGTCAAGCGAATATATTTCAACTCGATCGCAGAGGAAAATGAGATAATCGACACAAATGAAGCAGACGAGTTTTTGACGGCGCTGTACGTATTTGATGAGTCGGAGCTTTATCGTTGCAAGAAAGAAATCACAGAGCAGAAGCAGGTCTCAGCGCTTGTGTATATTGACAACTATGATGAGGCGCTCGACAGCATAGAGGACGTAAAGAGGTCACTGCTCGTTGCACTTATCGACAGGCGTGTAAACCAGTACTTTGCCAAGTATGACGGACTTGTCAGAAAGATAGAAAACGACAAATACTTCGTGGTGTTCAAGTACAAGTACCTTGACAGCATGAAGGAGGACAAATTCAAGGTGCTCGACGAGGTCAAGGCTATAAAGGTCGGCAACGAGATGGCGGTCACACTCAGTATCGGAATCGGTATAAAGAGCGATAAGTATAATGAAAACTACGTATATGCGCGAAATGCCATAGACCTGGCCCTCGGACGAGGCGGTGATCAGGTAGTTATAAAGGATCACGACGATATCCTGTATTTTGGCGGCAAGTCAAAGCAGGTGGAGAGCAAGACAAGGGTAAAGGCGAGAGTCAAGGCACAGGCGCTTCAGGAAATCATTGAGACCTGTGAGAATGTGCTTATCATGGGACACAGCATCACAGATGTAGACTCGCTTGGAGAGGCGGGCATAGGTATATACTGTGCAGCCAAGAATCTCGACAAAAAGGCACAGATAGTAATAAATGACCCGACAAGCTCAGTCAGACCTCTCATGGAGACATTTTCAGAGGCAAAGGGCTACCCGGTGGATATGTTTATAAACAGCGAAGAGGGGCCTCGAGATGGTGAGCAAGGATACGCTTGTCATGGTGGTGGACACCAACAGGCCAAGCTACACAGAGTGCCCTGAGCTCCTCAGAAAGACAGGAAAGATAGTCGTATTTGACCACCACAGACAAAGCAGCGAGATAATAGAGAATCCTATACTCTCATACATCGAGCCGTATGCATCAAGTGCGTGTGAGATGGTCGCAGAGGTATTGCAGTACTTCAACGACGGAGTCAAGATCAATGCGACAGAGGCCGACTGCATCTACGCAGGCATCCTCATCGATACCAACAACTTTATGACAAAGACAGGCGTGCGTACATTTGAGGCTGCAGCCTTTTTGAAGCGCTCAGGCGCAGAGGTAACACGCGTCAGAAAGATGCTTAGAAATGACATGGCATGCTACAAGGCAAGAGCTGAGGCCGTGCGCCATGCAGAGGTATACAGGGGCTCGTTTGCCATATCGGTATGCCCTAGCGAGAATGTGGAGAGCCCGACAATCGTCGGTGCACAGGCGGCAAATGAGCTGCTCAACATAATAGGAATCAAGGCATCATTTGTGCTCACGGAGTACAATGACAAGATTTATATCAGCTCTCGTTCAATCGACGAGATAAATGTCCAGATAATCATGGAGAAGCTGGGCGGTGGCGGACACTTAAATGTGGCAGGAGCACAGCTTGAGGGCGTCACTATCGTGCAGGCAAAGCGCATGATACAGGATACACTGGACGAAATGCTAAAAGAAGGAGACATAGAAGAATGAAAGTAATCTTATTACAGGACGTAAAACCATTAGGCAAAAAAAGGCGAGATAGTAAACGTAAGTGACGGCTACGCCAGAAACAATATCATACCTAAAAAGCTCGGAGTAGAGGCTACTCCAAAGAACCTAAATGACTTAAAGCTTCAGAACCAGCACGCTGACAAGGTGGCACAGGAAAACTACGAGAGTGCACTTGCACTCGCAAAGGTAGTAGAGAACACAAAGGTAGTAGTAAAGCTGCGCTCAGGTGAGGGCGGCAGAACCTTCGGCTCCATATCCACCAAGGAGATATCGGCTGCGGCAAAGGAGCAGCATGGCTTAGAGCTCGACAAGAAAAAGATGCAGCTTAACGAGTCAATTAAGGCACTCGGAAACTATGAGGTACCTGTCAAGCTTCATCCAAAGGTAACAGCAAACCTCACAGTATCAGTAGTTGAAGGATAGGAGGAATCCCCTTGGAAGAAGCATTAATCAAACGAATAATGCCAAACAGCCTTGAGGCAGAGCAGTCCGTGGTCGGCTCCATGATTATGAGCAAGGATGCCATAGTGACCGCCAGCGAGATGCTCCTTAAGGAGGATTTTTATCATCAGCAGTACGGCATCATATTTGAGACCATGGTTGAGCTCTTTACAGAGGGGCAGCCTGTAGATCTCGTCACACTCCAGAATCGTTTAAAGGAAAAGGATGTGCCGCAGGAAATACAAAGCCTTGACTTTGTGAGAACTCTCGTCACCAGTGTGCCGACCTCTGCCAACATCAAGTACTATGCCAATATCGTAAAAGAGAATGCCATAAAGCGAAAGCTCATCCATGTGACAGAGGACATAGAGAACGAGTGCTACGCCGGCAAGGAATCACTCGAGAGCGTGCTCGACAAGACAGAGCACGATGTATTTGAGCTGCTTTCCACAAGGCAGACAGGTGACTACGTGCCAATCCGTACTGTAGTCATGAATGCCCTCGAGAAAATCGAGAAAGCAGCACAGCAGGAGGGCACCGTAACAGGAATCCCTACAGGCTTCATAGACCTTGACTACAGGACAGCGGGACTTCAGCCGTCAGATCTCGTGCTCGTGGCAGCCCGTCCGTCAATGGGAAAGACAGCCTTCGTGCTCAACATAGCACAGCATGTGGCATTCCACGAACATCTGTGTACAGCCATATTCTCACTCGAGATGTCGAAGGAGCAGCTCGTAAACCGTCTTTTCTCACTCGAATCAAAGGTAGATGCGCAGGCACTGCGTACAGGAAATCTGTCTGATGCCGACTGGGAAAAGCTGGTCGAGGGAGCCGGAATCATCGGAGACTCCGAGCTCATCATAGACGATACTCCGGGTATCAGCATATCAGAGCTTCGAAGCAAGTGCCGTAAATACAAGCTCGAACACGACTTAAAGCTCGTCATCATCGATTACCTGCAGCTCATGACAGGCTCAGGACGAGGCTCAGAATCGCGTCAGCAGGAAATCTCAGACATATCACGTTCACTTAAGGCGCTCGCCAGAGAGCTTTCAGTCCCTGTAGTGGCACTCTCCCAGCTATCACGAGCCGTAGAGCAGCGACCGGAACACAGACCGATGCTTTCTGACCTTCGAGAGTCAGGAGCTATCGAGCAGGATGCCGACGTCGTCATGTTCATCTATCGTGATGACTATTACAACAAGGACACCGAGCTCAAGGGCATCTCAGAGATCATCATCGCTAAACAGCGTAAACTACACTTGCCCAGCTCGGTTACACAGGTGGTGATGCCAAGCTTGAGGTAAAGATGGGCGATGAGACCAAGTCCATCACTCTCAGCGCATCATCTACCATGAACGACGTGGTAAAGGAACTCAGGAATGCGGGGCTTGATGCAAACTACGATTCAAGCTACAAGAGATTTTATATCAGCTCAAAAAGACAGGTGTGGCAAATGATTTTACCATAACCGGCAGCAATATAGATGGAGCATCAGCACTTTATAGCCTGGGAATAGCATATGGTGGTGAAAAAAGACCACCGCAGGTACTTATTCATCAATCCATATGATGAGTATGCAGCTTTACATGGAGTTTCAGACGATGAGACCAAGGCTAAAATCGAGGCAGCGGTTGCAAGCTACAACAATCTGACCACAGATGCAGCGAAGATGAATGCGCAGAGCAAAAATCTTATGAATGCCGTAAATTATGGCTATTCATATGCCACGCTTCAGGGCATTTATAAGAAGCTCGATGCAAACAATGCAGGCGATAGTGATAAGCTGAAGCTGCTTGAGAAGCTTGGCTCATCTCGTGATGGCGCATTGATTTCAAAGAATGGTGCCAGCTATGATACATATACGAAGACCACGCTGACCGATACAAAGGGTAACACTCTTTATAAGTATATTGACAGCGACAACAATAGCCACTATATTGCAGCCGTTGCTGATAAGGACAAGAATACCACATCGTACTATGATGTGACAGAATCTACGAGGACAGCTTATACGGACGCTGATGGCAAGGAGCTTGAAGCGGTACCTACAGGAGATGGTGATACAACACTGAAAGTCGGTGATAAGACTTACAAAAAGGACGAGGCAGACGGCAAGTACTATCTGCAAAAGGAAGATGGCACAGCTGATAAAACTGATTTCATCACTGTTTCACAAAAGACTGAGTACACTATTGAGGCAGGTGCCGTAAACAAGACAGGTATAGAGTCAGCTTCAGCTGCGTATGACACAATCATCAAGTCAATGGATGAAAAGACTAAAAGCTCATACGATGAGGCTCTTGCGTCAGTTCAGGCATTTGAGGCTTCAAAGGACGAAGTGCTCGGAAGCGATGACGAGTATTCGGTTGCCAGCCTCACAAAGGCTATTCAAAATGCTTATGCAGGCAAGGATAAGGATGGCGGCACAATCGCTGTTTCAGGAAAGAAAGCAGTAGAGCAGCTTTTAGCAGGAAACGGAAACGAGGCTGACGGCTTTGTAAATAAAGCCAATGCTCTGGAGGAGGCAGCAGAGGCCAACACAAAAAAAAGCAGCAGATAGCAATATTGTAAAGGAGCTTGCCTCAAAGCAGAAGGATTCGGCTGAGTATACACAGGCGCTAAACGACCTGCTCGACAGGGTAAACACTGCATACACGCTTCAGAATAAGGCACTTTTCAATTCACAGGTGAAGAAGGTCGCAGGACAGGATTCGGAGATTGAGCTGAACGGTGTAAAATATACAGGTGACAGCAACAGCTATTCAATCAATGGACTGACAATCGAGGCACTTGCTGAGACCGGAGACAGTGCTATAAGCATTACAACCAGCACAGATACACAGGGTGTATATGATAAGGTAAAGGATTTCCTGACAGAGTACAACAACATCATCAACGAGATGACGAAGCTATACAATGCTGATTCAGCAGGAAGCTACGAGCCGCTCACGGATGATGAGAAGGATCAGATGTCTGATAAAGAGATTGAGAAGTGGGAGACAAAGATTAAGGACTCTCTGCTTCGCAGGGATTCTACACTTGGCAGCGTAATGACAGCAATGCAGACAGCCATGATGTCATCAGTTGAGATAGGTGGCAAGAAGTACTCGCTCTCAAGCTTTGGAATCAGTACACTTGGATTTTTGAATGCAGCGGAGAATGAGCAGAATGCATATCACATTGATGGTGATGAGGATGACGCCAATACATCAGGCAAGACAGATAAGCTCATGGCAGCTATAAACGATGATCCGGATACGGTAATGCAGTTTATGCAGCAGCTTTCAACTAATCTGTATAGTGCAATCGGTGACAAGATGAAGTCTACGGATTTGAGCTCAGCATTTACCATCTACAATGACAAGCAGATGAAGACAGAGTACACTAACTACACCAAGACTATTAAGGAATGGGAGAAAAAAATCTCAGATCGTGAGGATTACTACTACAACAAGTTTACTCAGATGGAGTCAGCTATGACCAAGCTCAACAGCACACAGAGCTCAATTAGCAGCTACTTCTCATAAAAAGATACCAGGGAGGGTATATTATGTTACAAAATAAAGCATACGCAGCATATGCAAACAACAAAATCATGACTGCATCACCGGCAGAGCTTACACTCATGCTGTATGATGGTGCAATCAAATTTTGCAATATCGCTATTATGGCAGTGGAGAAGGAGGATATCCAGCAGGCTCATACAAATATCCGCAAGGTTGAGCGTATCATAGAGGAGTTCCAGTCCACACTTGATGACAAATATCCGGTATCAAAGGATTTTAACAATGTATATACTTATCTTCACAGACGCCTTGTCGAGGCAAACATAAAGAAGGACAAGGAGATTCTTGAGGAGGTACTTGAGCACCTGCGCACTATGCGTGACGCGTGGAAAGAGGTCATGCAGGCTACATGCAACGGAAACAAGTTGCATGTGTCATAGATAAATGTATCATAAATCACCGACAGGGATTATAGAGAGTTTTTAACTTAAACAAAACGCAGAGACAGCAGCATGAAGCTAGTTTGTTTGTGCGTTTTGTGCTATTATAGAGATGCTTATAGTTAAAACAATTGGAAATACAGGGAGAACACCATGGAACAGACATACATAGATATAATGATACAAATACAGAGTCAGGAGGCCCGCAACAAGGATCTCATGACTCTGAAATTTGTGTCCATAAAGAAGCAGGCCAGCGAGGTGCGTGTCGGCACGCAGGCCGCAAGCCGCTACTACAAGTCCATGTCAGGAACCGGATATATGGAGCCGCAGTTTATGGACAATAAAAAGTGAAAAGTTTAATTTAATATTTCACCACAATATCCCCAAGCCCTGAGTCAATAATCAGGTGCTTTTTGGCATGCTCATTTACCTCATACTCATCATCATAGTCATTGCCGTTGATTGTGATATCGCCTGTACCTGAGTCCAGGTCCATCATGTAACCGTCAAGTGACTGTGAGGATGTCACGGTGATGTTACCTGTACCGCCGTCGATATCCATTTCGTCAAAGGCACAGTTTTCAAAGCTAAGATTGCCGGTTCCGCCATCCACATCACATGTGGCAAAGCTGCAGTCTGTGATATATAAATCGCCTATGCCGGTGTCAAATTCTGCATCGGCTGCGGTCAGGGAATTAAGGTTTACCTCGCCTACGCCGGTATCAAGGGAGAGCTTGTTCAATGCTGCGCCATCAGGAATGGTAACAGTGATTTCACTCGTGGTGTTTCTTCTATAGTTGGCTCCTTTGCTTTGGGATATTGTGAGGGTATCGCCTGTGCTCCTAATCTTTGGAACCAGTCGCTTGTTGCATTTGTATGAGACCATGTAGCTGTCACCGGTTTTCACATTGATGTTCGATATGGTTGTATCAAATACCAGGTTTGAAAATTCATCGACTGAAAGTTCCTCTGTGCATACGTTTCCGAGAGACTTGTCTGAGCGCGGAATCAGATTGTCAAACAGGCCTAGGGCAAAGCCCCCGATATGGTAGAGACTCCCGGCGATGATGCAGACCACTGTAATTATTGTAATTATTATTAGATATATATTCTTTTTCATGACTTGTCTCCATTTCTGAATTATCTTGTTGCATAATTTGTTTTGTGATTATTCAAAAATATGCTACACACATTTTTGACTGTCCTGGTTTCCATTAATTTCCATGTTTATCGCCGAGCAGATTTTCCACCAGCGAATTGATGATTGCAGCTATTGGCCAGATAATCCATGTGATACCCCAGTCAAAGGTAATAAAGCTCCAGCATAGATAGATGCATGTGACAGTTGACCAGTAGACTGACATGATTGCAGCCACAACAGGGTTTTCATAGTGCACCTTGCCATCGTGTGAATTGGCAAAATTACCGCCCATAGTCTGTGCTCCGTTCAGGGAAAGAAGCTTGTCAAAGCTTGATTTCTTCATGTTTGTGAATACTATCATGAATACACCGATTGCTATAAACACGAGCACGAGTCCGCCTGAAAGTGAGTCTGCGAAGGTGCTTTTGGTGTTCAGTGAGCTGATTATGATTGCCGGCACTGCGCAGAGTATGCAGAGCATGATACCCACTGTTAAAAGCATCGCATGTGTGGAGCGGTAGCTTTCCTTTCGCTCGATGACCCAGTTTGCTGTTTCAAAGTCTATGCAGTAAGGCTCTTTTTTCAGGTAGCTCCATTTAGATGAGAGAGAACCTGAGAAGATAAAGAAGCCGACTGCCACAGCGATACAAACGAACAGGAACGTGATGCCGATTGCATCAGATGCGTCCGGTGAAGCGAGTGAACGCGGAATGCATTCGCTGAATATCGGTCCAAGACTTGCGATTATGCAAAGCAGCACTCCAAAGGCAGTGAGATATGCGTGCTTTGCTGAATCCATGAGAAATGCAGCTGCAGTCTCGCGGGAGAGTGTTTTGGCGGCAGGAATTGCCTGACTGGGATCCACGAAGCTTTTGATGCCGAGTGAGTCGGCGAGCTCGTCAAGGTTTCCAAACTCTGATATGACGATTCCTATGGCCTCGTTATCGGATTTGCCCTCGGATATTAATTCGTTGTATTTATCCTCCATCATCTGATAGAGCTCATATTTGGCTTTTTGCACCTCGGGGGTATTCGGGAGGTGCGAAAACATATTTTCCAGATAATTCTTTATAGTTTCCATAAAATGTCTCCTTTAAAATCGTATGAATTTGCTTACTACATCAAGTGTCAGCTTCCATTCCTCGCATTTCATCCTGTAATATTCTCTGCCGGAATTGGTAATCTGATAGTAGGTCCGCCTTTTGCCGCTTGCATTGTCGCTCGAAGAGAATGATGTGATATAACCGTTTTTCTCAAGGCGGGTAAATGCAGAGTAGAGAGTTGTTTCTTTTATGACGTATTTTTCCTCGGATATTAGCTTTATCTGCTTTGAAATCTCGTAGCCGTAGGATGGTCTGTCGAGGAGCAGGTAGAGTATGATGGTATCGTTGTATCCGCGGATGACATCGCTGCTTATATTTAGCATTATTCACCTCCTGTATCAAGTGTTTAATTTCATGTTAAAATTATTCAATACTACGAGTAACATACTACGAGTGTCATACTATGTCTGTCGTAGTAAACATATCACATGTTGTTTTTCGTGTCAACCATGATTTTAAAATAATTAGTTGTGTAAGTCTGTATAAAATTTGTTTTGTAAAAAATGTTCCGGGTGTTTTGATTATTTTAAAAGTTAGCCATTCCGTACAAAAATTAGCGGTAAAATACATTGACACAGCCCATGTCATTTGATATATTTTTTTTTAGAAGCAAAGGCGATTAATTAAATACACACTACCTCTGAGGGAGTAGTTCGCGTATCATTACATATACGTGGTTTGTCAACAGACCGGTCAATAGACCTGGCAAACATTAAAGAATGAGACTCAAGTATGCAGCACACAATAAAGCTATATAAGCCATATAATTATAGCTTTATAAGGTTTCGTGTCTGCATGCGAGGGTCTCATTTTTTCATATGCTTATCCGGGAGAAATTAATCGCCGCACACTAGGCAAAAGGGAGAAAAATATGGTATTATTTATTGAAATCCTGCTCATAGGAGTAGGTTTGTCAATGGACGCCTTCGCAGTATCCATCTGCAAGGGACTTGGAATGACAAAGGTAAACAGAAAGCAGGCGCTGACAATCGGTCTGTATTTCGGAGGATTTCAGGCGCTCATGCCGTTTATCGGCTATATGCTGGGCATCCGCTTTGAGAAGTACATCACAAGCATTGACCACTGGATAGCATTCATTCTGCTGGGATTCATCGGTGGAAAGATGGTTTATGAGGCAGTAAAGGAAAAGGATGATGACTTGTCGTGGAAAAAGACCTGGCGCTCAATCAGGGAGAGATGCTTCTGCTTGCAATTGCGACAAGCATCGATGCGCTTGCAGTCGGAATCATGTTTGCATTTACCTATGACAGCTTAAACATCTACTGGGCTATTGCAATCATCGGACTTACAACCTTCGTGCTCTCAATCATCGGAGTCATAGTCGGAAACTTTTTCGGCAATAAATATAAAAAGAAATCAGAGATAGCCGGAGGAATCATTCTCATACTCATAGGTGTGAAGATATTGCTTGAGCATCTGGGAATTATAAGCTTTTTTAAAAAATAAAAAAATGGAGGATTCAACATGGAAAATTTCATCAATAATGCACCGTTTATAGTGGTGCTGCTCTGCCTCATAGTGGGCTTTGTGTTTTTGGTAAAGGGCGCAGACCTGTTCGTGGAGGGCAGCTCAAGCGTGGCAAAGCGCTTCAAGGTGCCGTCACTTATCATTGGACTGACAATTGTTGCGATGGGAACTTCGCTTCCTGAAACAGCGGTCAGTGTGGCAGCTTCCATAGCACACAATAATACGCTTGCAGTCAGCAACGTGACAGGCTCAAACATATTTAACCTCATGGTAGTAATCGGCGTGTGCGCTTTGATGACACCGATAGTGGTGGACGGAGCATCATTAAAAAGGGATTTCCCATTTTCGATGATATGTGCCATTTTACTTCTTGTCATGGGAACAATCGGCATGACACTCGGCAGAGTGGACGGAATAATACTGCTCGGCTGCTTTGCAGGATATATTTTCTACCTTATCAGACACACATTAAAGCAGAACAGGCAGTAATCAGATGAGGAGGTCGATGAGATACCTCTCATCTCAATGCCAAAAGCAGTGATTTTCATTCTGATCGGAGCTGTCGGCATCGCAGTAGGCGGAGATGTCGTAGTAGACAGTGCAAGCCGCATAGCGATTGACCTTGGAATGAGCCAGACACTTGTCGGACTGACCATCGTATCTATCGGAACATCGCTTCCGGAGCTTGTGACATCAATAGTCGCAGCCAGAAAAAATGAGGTCGATATGGCACTCGGAAATGCAGTCGGCTCATGCATTTTCAACATACTCATGGTGCTTGGAATTGCATCAGCCATCAGCCCGATAGCATTCATACAGGAAAATATCATAGATATTATCGTGCTTGTGGTATTTTCACTCATCGTGTGGATTATGGCATGGACAAAGCGTGAGATAAAAAGAGGCGAGGGTATCATCATGCTGCTAATGTATGCGGCATATACAGCGTATATTATTATACGATAGGGTAAAATACCTTTTGACCCTTTAATGCATAATATTACTTAGAAAATGTGCAGATACTTATTGAGTATCTGCATATTTTTTAGTCAAATATATGCATAAAGGAGGAAAATATGCAACAAAATATGTCAATGCAAAATATATCAATAGTAAATAGAAAATTTCCCACAAATTTTACACAGCCATCTCAATATATTTTCAATTATTTGTTACGCTTATAAGTGCAGAAATAAAGATTACAAAACATGTACGAATATTTTTATGAAAAGCAGACTATAATTTATGATTAAGTAACAAAACAGGAGGCAATAATTTGACATACGATGAGATAAAAAAAAAGAATAAGGAGGTCTGTGAATGTTTAAAGAAAGGGAATGAAAACCTTGGAGTATTGGGCTTTACAGACCATTCGGCAGCTCATTGCACAATGGTAGCCAAAAAGAGCAGCATATATATTAAAGAAATTCGGTTACAGCGAATCTGATATTGAAATGGTAAAAATCGCGGGATTTATGCATGATATCGGAAATGTGGTAAACAGAAGCCGTCATGCGGAATATGGTGCAATACTGGCAAATGAGATACTCAAAGAAACAGATATGAGTCTGAAGGATAGGATAACGGTTGTGTCTGCGATAGGACATCATGATGAGTCAACCGGAGGGGCAACGGATCCTATTTCAGCAGCACTCATCATAGCAGATAAAACCGATGTGCGCAGAAACCGTGTAAGGAACAAGGCAAAAGAAAATTTTGATATACACGACAGGGTAAATTATGCAGTAACAGATGCAGCTCTTAAGATAAATATGGATAAAAAAGTCATAGCGCTTAATCTGCAGATTGATACGAAAATCTGCTCTATGTATGAGTATTTTGAAATTTTCTTAGGTCGAATGATGATGTGTCGTGGCGCAGCAGAGGTGCTAGGTGCAACTTTTAAGCTTACGGCAAATGGTTCAAAGGTGTTGTAGAAAATCGGATTTCAGATGGATAGGTTATCCTTTTTGTTGATGAATTAATTCAAGGATTCAGAATAGGTATTATAACAGTGGCAGAGTATACATCATTTTCATGATGGATTACGCAGAAGCCACCGCATGCCTCGGCTGAGTCCTTTACATTTTTCAGACCATATCCGTGAATAAAATCAATTTTGTCAAAATCATTAGGTGATTTTTGGGAATCTGCAATCACATATGTGTTTGCAACGTGTATGGTAAAGGTACCATCTACAGTTCTTATTGCTACCTTAATCTGTGCTCCAATCTGCCCGTTGCAGGCATTAAGTGCATTATCCAACAGATTTCCAAGAATAATAGTTAGGTGATAATCATTAACAGGTATAGTTAAATTGTCAAATTTCAGATTAGTGTGCAGTGTGATCCCTTGGGTTTTGACCTGAAGTAGAAGGTTACTTACAAAGGCATCGACAACGAGATTTCCTGTATTAATAGTACAATATCGTGATTCAAGATCATGCATGATTTGCTTGGAATAAGGGATTATATCGTCATATTTTTTTCTCGCTTACACAGTTTTCAATGTAAAAGAGGTGTTTTTTTGTGTCATGCATAAAGCTGCGGATATTCTTGTATGCGGCACCGAGTTGTTCGTATTTATTACGTTGAAATTCTATCTGTTCTTTTTGAACGGAAAGCTGTAAGCGAAGCTCTTCGTTTTCGAGAACATTATAAAACAATATATAATTTACAATATTTGTAAACAATATAAAGGCTGCAAAAATGAAATAGGCAGACGGAATATTTATATTTAGATATAAAATTGGTTTTGATAGTAACAGGCACATAGAAAGTACCGGAATAACCAATAAAATTATTGTATAACTTAAAGAATGAACAAAAGCCTCCTTTTTCCAGACAAAATGAATCAGTATTGAAAAAATAAGGAAAAACATATTCGCCATAAGCGATATATTGGAGAATACTAAAAAATCCATAGTATCTGTTTCGACATGATAAGAGTAAATGCTGGTAATAATGTAATACGAAAATGATTCAAAAAAATAGAGCATAATATAGTAGTACTGATGGATATAAGTATTTTAGTTCGCAAATTGGCTGAATAAAGAAAACTTAGGCAGAAACAAAGTAAAGATGATAAGGTTAAACGTAAATAAACTGCCAGTGTCGATGTATTGCCAATTAAAATAGATGTAATGGCTGCATAAATAGTAAAGCTGCATACAAATATGAGAAGTATTATATAATATGGCAGTTTGGATTTTTTTTTTCCAAGAATTGCCTGAAAAAATATAAAGGTTGCTGCACCGGACATCATGCTGTCCAATAAATTCAACAATACTATTTTCATAAACTTGTCTCCTTAAATTTATAATATATTAATAATGTGCTGAGAGTAGATATTTTGTAATTCCTTGGATCTTCTCCGGCTGATCGGAAGTTCAAAGCCGTTATTCAGTAAAAGACGTGTGGAATTAATTGATCTGATATGGTGTAAATTTACCAGAAATCCTCTTGAAGGTGAAACAAACCCGTGAGAGGAAAGCCGTTTTTCTGCTTTGGATAAAGTGCCTTTGGATATCAATGCTCTGTCAGTAAGTTGATATCTGAGATGTAACTTATTTTCTTTCATTGATGAAATATAAAGCAGATCGTTTAAAGGTACAAAATTTTTTTCACCATCAGTATCAATTATAACGATACTTTTTGAGTTTCGATATAATTTTTTGATAATTTGTTAAAAAGCTTGTATATAGCTGTATAGTCGACCGGTTTTGTTATGAATTGAAATGGCTGGACTTCAAAGCTTTCGTGCATATATTCCGGATAGGATGTTGTAAATACAATGAGCAGATCATCATCCATATCCCGGAGTTGTCTGGCAAGTTCCATACCATTTATGTCTGGCATTTCTATATCCAGAAGTACTATCTGATAGAGATGATTCTTGTAGTCTGAAAGTAGATCACTCGCTGAAAAATAAGATGATACGACAATGTTGTTATCAGATTCTATTGTGTATTGTAAAATATTCTTTTTCATTATTGCGATATCGTTTGTATCATCATCGCATATTGCTAGATTAAGATTCATGATACCTCCTTATATTTGAAATATATCCGGTATAAAGACCTGTTGCACATATTATGAGACTTAAATCAATAAAAATTAAATCTTTATTCCAGTGTAACAAAAGTGACAGAATTGTAAATATGGAATTGAAGAAAAAAATAATATAGGTTTTTTTTCCGGGCTGTCTTTTAGCTGACTGACTAAATACTTTGTTAGGTGTGTCAACAGGTGAAACCACTAATATTAAAATCCAGCAAATAATATATATGGGTATCAAGACATATGCAGAAATCATAGGTATAGTGGCAATAGTTAAAAGATATATACAAAATATAGTATATGATAGTATATAGCATGAAATACGTGTTTTGCAATGATACCCACCGGTTATGGCACGCAAAGATCCTGTAATAATAATATATATTGTAACAGCTATCGGGTGGTGAAATAAAAAACCTAGAGTTAATAGCGATAAATTGTATAATAAGAAATTAAGCATGTAGTCAAAAATATAAGCATATGCATCTCTAAAACGAGATTCAATAATTCCATTTAAAACATATCTTTCTGATAAGCATTTTCCAATAGATTTCATAGTTTGTCTCCTCGCATAAAATCATGAATAAATCTATTATATATTTTTTTATAAAGAAATTGTAATTTATGGATAAGTGGATGAAAATGAGGAGTGAATGGTTGATAAGAACCGCTCACTCCTCATTTTTGACTATTAAGAAGAAATACAGTTATATGAGAGTAAAATGAGGTAATATGAAAGTGTCAATTGACAAGCATAATACGAAGGAGGAGGCATTAAAATTTGAAAGAGTATAGGAAAAGTCAGACCAAAGAAAAGAATTTGTTATGCCGGTTAGCAGAAATCGTTGCACCGCAGGCATCAGAATTTTGCTGGGGGCTTTATTATCAACCTAAGGAGCCTGATAATATATCAGAATTACAAACAAATAGGTAATTGTGAAACAAGTTCGCAATCTTGATTGAAAACAAGGATAGAATCCTGCAATGCAGGATTCTTGGAATGGAAGGTGGCAGTCATTCATTTAGGGCATGACAAATTTCATTGTAGGAATTTTGTTTTTTAAGTTTGATTTACTAGCTTCTCTTTTCATAGGAAGCGAAGGAATATGCGGACAACAGGGAACACCATTTTCGTTGATGGTATAACCGTTATCTTCCATAGAAAGTTTTACGCGGAGAGGAATAAATGCTTTTTCAAATCCAATTTCACCGAAAGGGGCTTTGTAGATTTCAATCGTGTCAAAAGCAGCATCACCAAGAAAAGTCTTAGGGGCGATAAGCGGATGCTTCTGAAAGAAATCAACCAGAACAGGAAGCAGGGCTTCAATGCCAGAGGTATCGAAGATAGTCATAGCCGCCAGATGAGGATCAAGTTTTTGACATATCGGTTCGGTCATATCAACCATGTGATCGAACATAATATCAGTCGGGATTGAGAATCTACGCTGAATCAGAAAAGCTTTAAGTATTGGATAAAGCTGGTGCTTACGAGGTCTTCCAGTTGAAGCGTGAAAATGAGTAACAAAAGAAACAGGAACAATTAAATGCCGTATTTATGTGGCTTTTGGCGTTTCGCAAACACTTATTACAAACAAAAATGTAAGGAGAAAAAATTAATGAAAATATTAAAAAAGACAAGTTCAGTTATACTTGCGTTGTGTATCATATTTTGTATGGGAATTAATGTACAGGCGGCAACGCATAAACCTGGATGTGCTGCAAAATCAACTAGACTGGTATGCGGTTCTGTTGAAAATACTTTGAGAGGAAGTCATTATCTTCATACAAATGTGTATTGTACAACAAAAACATATGTAAGAACACACGAAATAGTCTGTTCTGGATGTGGAGTTGCTATAAGAAGTAATGTACCTAGGCAGTGTTCTAGAACTCATCAATATTGCCCGGAAGAGTTCGGATTGTGTAAATATTGATTATTATATATAAATCTATGGCTGCCGTTTTCTATAATTGGCAACCATAGATATGAGGAGGATATATGAAAAAGGAAAAACGGTTGCTATTTTAGTTTGTACATGTCTGGTGTTGTCGGCTTGTGCTGATAATAAAAAAAGAAGTTGAATCAGATCAGACAGAGAGTTATCAGATGAGCAACAATCTGATTTACTATAATTTGGAAGATATTATTGCTTTTGCTGTTGATGGAACAGATGTATGGACAATAAAAAAGAGAATGAAAATAAAATTATTAAATATAATGACTCTGTGGAAAAAGTAGATGAGATTGATACGGAAACTGCAGAGTATAATCTTATGGATGTATACAATGGAAAGATATATTTGTATAGCATGGGAGATAAAATTACATTTAAAGAAATAGACATATCAAATAAAACTATAAATGAAATAAAGATGCCGGATGATATCAGTAATCCATTTTATATGTCCGCAATGGATGATGGAGTATACTTTGTTTGTTGGAATGATAATGTCGATATGGAAAATATGGATAATATATCAGTAGCCGATGATGGGTATATGGATTTGGACGAGTATGCTATAAAACTGGATTATAGTACATATGGCACATCAAAGATAGATATAGATGGAATTGTGGGACAAGCGGAAATAAACTCGGAAAAGATCATGTATTATGCACACGATGATAAAGGGTATTATTTCGTAGAGTATGATACCAAAAGTGGTACTATGGGAGAAAAACAATATAATGATTCGTTGGGATATCAATTCTGCGTAGCTGTTGATATAGACAATGGTCAGGTATATGCAGCAAATAGTAAAGATATGAGGCTTATCGGGGGAAGCATAAATAATAGTGGAAAGAGAGATTTAGCTGATAATATAGCAATATTAAATGGAAATGATCTGATATATCGCGATGGCGAATGTTATATACTTGATAGTAATAAAAATGATATTGCCAGAATTTCAGTAGAAAGCAGCAGCAAGGATCCTGTAAAAGTTTATTCAGATAATTATGAAACAGATCTATATAGTTGCGGATATGAGATGAGTATTGAACATCCGGAAAGTGATAATATGGAAATGGCTATTTTAGCAGGGGATACAACATACGATATTAGTGAAGTAAAAACTGATGCAGCATATGCAGAGGGAATAAAAAGGCAGGGAGCATATTACAATTTACAGGATGTGGATAATGTGGAAGAGTATTTGGATAGTTGTTATCCATATATAAAAGAAGCTGCAACAACAGAGGACGGAGATATATGGATGATTCCTGTTTCCATAGATATTCCGTTTATAATGTATAATGAAGACAATTGTAAAAAAGGCTGGAATAGAAGAAGATTTTTATAAAGATTATGATAGTCTGATAAAAGCAGCAGACAAGGCGTATGAGGATACAAGTTTACATGGATGTTATAGTCTGAATGCATATCAGCTTCAAATGTATATGTTGGAACAGTACAATGCAATATATACAGAAAACAAAGAGATTTCATATGATACAGAACAGTTTAAATATATATGTGAATTAATGAAGAATAATGACCCCGATACTAAGGAGAGCCTTCATACATTTGTTGAGGACTATTATAATCAGGAAAATGTATTTGAAATGGCACATGCGTGGGAGTTAGATCAGATGAGTGATGAAAACAAAGCCAATGCAATTATAAAAAATATGCCATATGTTAAAGACAAAGATGGGAATGTGGTAGAGAAAAATTACGGAAATTGTATATTCTTATGTGTAAATCCAAACTCTGAAAATTTGAAAAATACATTAAGTTACATATCAAATTTATGTTTATATATGATGCAGCAGAAGGATAATCCATTAAACAAAAATAGTGAAAGTGTTCTCAAAGAGATTTATAAAAATGGAGCTGTGGTGTTTGAGATGCCGTCAAATGTGTTTTGGGATTGTTATTTAAGCTATAACAGAGGACAGATGGAATATAGTGACATGGTTAAAGAACTTGAAAGAAAAGTAAATACATATCTTAACGAATAATGGTATGGGGATAAAACATGAAAAGAAAATGTCTGGGATGGCGACAAAAATGTATACTGTGTATTATTCCGTTTTTAATAGGAATTATTATTTTTTCGTTTACTCCATTTTTAAAAGTTATATATTATTCATTTATAAAAAGCCAGTTTGTACCGGAATTTGTCGGGTTTAAGAATTATGTCAGTACTATGAATAATCAATATTTCAGGTTAGCATTAAAAAATAGCTGTCTGCTGGTGATACATGCTGTTATTCCATTGGTAATTATGGCATCAGTAATTGCAGTATATTTCACAGATATATATATTCAAAATCCACGAATGAAGATTATATATATGTTGCCTATGGCTGTTCCTACGGCAGTTATATCCGTTATATGGAGGATGGTGTTTAAATGGAATGATAATTGTATGGCTTTGGATATTCTATTTATATGGAAAAATCTCGGATTGTGTACAATATTTATTATGTCAGCATTAGCATCAATACCAAAGTCAGTCTATGAGGCTGCACAACTTGATGGTGCAAATAGGAAACAGATAATATCCAAAATCATGTTTCCAATGGCATCTCCGGTGATAGTGTTTGTTTTTTTTTATTTGAAATTGTTAATTCATTTAAAATTTTTCGGGAAAGTTATTTGTATTATGGATCAGATTATCCACCGGAATATGCGTATACATTGCAGTATTATATGAACAATAGTTTTTCAAAACTTAATTATCAAAATCTTGCGACATCAGCTATTTTTACAACAATATTATGTACGGCTATTGTTCTTATCCTATCAAAATTGATAAGGAGATTTGAATATTGAAAAAAATAATCTGGTATATATTTTTATGCATTATAGCATTACTATTTGCCGCCCCCATATTGATGACAATTTTGAGATCATTTTATACGGATACAATAAGTATGGATAAATGGAAAGAATTATTATTTAATTGTTTTAGCTTTTATAGAGTATTTTGGAATTCGTGTTTCTACGCAATATGCATTTCATTGCTCCAGATAATACTTGGTATACCATGTGCGTTTGGATTGTATATGATAAATAACAAAATAACGAAATGTTTTGTGTTTATTTGCTGGCTTATAATGCTGATGCCACCACAGATAACACTTCTGCCAAATTACATAGGACTTAGGGATATGGGAATGCTGGATACAAGAATAGGTGTTGTGCTGACTATGACATTTTCAACGTTTGTGGTTGTAATGGTTTACCAATATCTGAAAGGTATAGATGAATCATATGTAGAGGCGGCAAGAATGGAAACTTCATCTATAATAAAAGTAATCTGGTATATAGTTATGCCTACAATCAAACCGGCAGTCCTGGCATTATTTCTTTTTTTCATTTACAGACAGTTACAATATGCTTGAGCAGCCAATGTTTTTTATTAAAGATATTAGAAAACAAAATCTGGTTATATTTATATCGAAAGTTGCTGATACTGGGAAAATGTTTTTTCCTGCTGCTGTTATTTTCATGATTCCATTAATAATTATATATATGGTAGTGGTTAAATCGATAGATAACAGTATTTTAGGTGAATGTAAAGGAAAAAGAGTTAAAGTATTAAATATAATTTTAATCGGAGTTTTTGGGTTCTAATGATATTTTTTACATTTGCAGGCAGAAGCATAATATGCAGCTTGTGAAGGTAATGACTTATACACCGAAGACACAAATGTTTTCACAACAAAAAAGGTAAAAAGACAAAATTGTATTGGCTTCCATATCAGTTTGCTAAAAATGATACATACTATATAGTTTCGGATAACGTGATAAATGGTGAAGAAAGAACATGTGCAAATAGAATTTCATTGGATATTGGCGAGGCACAAAACGGACATTATCCAATTTTAAATGATGAATATAATGGTGAGACTCTTATAGTGAAGAGAAATGGAAGGATTTTAGATGGTGAAGAGGTGTTAATAGTACAAAAATTACAGCAAAGATAACAGAAATTTATTATAAAAGCGGGATGAGAATACTAAAAGATATGAGGTTATAGAGAAAAAAATTGAGCAGGTATGGCAAAAAGAAAAGCTTTATACATAACAGGCGGCATAGTTGTTTTACAGGCAGTAATATTGACCATTTTTATAATTTTTAACATGGGCAGCAGTGTTGTGATAAGAGACAAAATAACAGTTTCTGATACATAGCAGAAGATTCTGACATCAGATGAGGATGAAAAGTACAGCGTAAGCCTTACTGAAAATTATAATTATGGATTGTATACAAGCCGGATAGAGTTTGATAATCAGCTTACAGTCACAATGGAAATCATTACAGTTAAACATACTGATGAATCTGAAGAGATAATGAAAGTGCTTTTTGACGTAAATCCGGAAGAGATAAATGGGTATGATGTCAAAACAGCGTTTTATTCGCAGGATGTAGTTGAGGGAGAAGATATCGAACAGGTAGAACTGCAGGAAAAATCAGAGCAGAATATCCTTGATGTGACAAAGGACGGCAACTATAAAAAGCGCAGACTGAAAGCTATAATAGCAGTGCTGGTGTGCATATGTGTGGCGGTAACTTCGCTGTCTGGCTATCTGTTGTGGAAAAGGTTTCATGTAGAGACAAATTATATAGAGACATTCGATGAAAACAGTGCGGAAATGAGAATATTAAAATTAGTTGATGCAGGTCCGTTTGTTCTTTATAAGTATTCTACAGATAAAAACATAAGTCAGGCAACAGTTATGATAACCTGTTATGAAAAAGGTGAGAAAAAATATAAACATGATGTGATGACATATGGTTTTAAGTCGGATAATGTTTCATATAGGGCAAATACTGTAGACAGTGTGCTTAAGGTTTCATCAGAAAATGACAGTAATGAAAAAAAAAATGACTTGATAAGTGTAACAGTAGACGAGGGTAAGGCTACATTTGAATTAATGGAAGATGATGTGGAGCTGACTGGATATATGTGCGCATGGGCAGATGAGAAAGAGCATGTAGATATAGTAAAAGGAGAGGAAATTGAGTTTTTGAGGATTAGTTATGGAATGGATCATGTTGAGGCTATAATGCCCGGGGCATCTATCGGAAACAACGAATATATGTACAGTTTATCGGTAAGGTTTGAATAGGGCACAACAATTAACTTCAAAGTAATTTACTTGAAAGTTAATTATTTGCAATAAACTTATTCTTGTTGACTTACAACAGTTGACAATTTAAAAGCCACATGCTACTCTAGAAATATATGAGATAAAAGCGACGAAAAAGAGAGTACTTTTATGGCAGATTTACAGAGAAATCCCACACAGGCTGAGAGGGGATGACCTAAAGTAGAAGGAACATGGCTTTGGAGCAGCAGTATCGAACCATTAGCTAGATACTGACAGGAACCGCCTGTTATAGCGGAAAGAGGCGCAGCAGAGCCGGCAAAAGATGCCGGATGATTTTGATAGCTGCGTGAAGAGAAGTGGTACCACGATATAATCGTCTTCTTGGGAGTTTTCTCCTGAGGAGGCGTTTTTTAGCGTATAAAAGAAGTATGATGAGCATAAAGAACGCGCAAACTTGTTTGCATAAGTGCTTTATGCGAAATCAGACGGCATAACGGAGACCGAAAATTGTAGCTGCGAAGCAGCGGAGAAGCCTTGAAAAGGCGATTGAGGGTGGAGTTATGTATTTATACGCATTTTAAGAAAAACAGGAGGAAACTAAATTGGCAAACAAAGGTAAATATTACATGACAACAGCCATTGCGTACACATCGGGCAAGCCTCATATCGGAAACACATATGAGATCATTCTTGCAGACGCAATCGCCAGATACAAGAGAGCAGAGGGATACGACGTATATTTCCAGACAGGAACAGATGAGCATGGACAGAAAATCCAGGAAAAGGCTGAGGCAGCCGGAATTTCACCGAAGGAGTATGTAGATCAGATTTCAGGCGAGGTAAAGAGAATCTGGGATATGGTAAATTCATCATATGACAATTTTGTCCGCACAACAGATGAGGACCATGAGAAATGTGTAAAGAAAATCTTCAAGAAGCTTTACGATCAGGGCGACATCTACAAGGGCTCATACGAGGGACTTTACTGTACGCCATGTGAGTCATTCTGGACAGAGTCACAGCTCGTGGACGGAAAATGCCCGGACTGCGGACGTGAGGTACAGCCTGCGAAGGAGGAGGCATATTTCTTCAAGATGAGCAAATATGCAGACAGACTCATCGACTATATCAACACACACCCTGATTTCATCCAGCCGGTTTCAAGGAAAAACGAGATGATGAACAATTTCCTGCTTCCGGGATTGCAGGATCTGTGTGTTTCCAGAACGTCATTTTCCTGGGGAATTCCGGTAGATTTTGACCCGAAGCATGTGGTTTATGTATGGCTTGATGCCCTCACAAACTATATTACAAAAATCGGTTACGATCCTGACGGATCATCAGAGCTTTTCAAGAAAAACTGGCCTGCAGATCTGCACCTTATCGGAAAAGATATCGTGCGTTTCCACACTATTTACTGGCCTATTTTCCTTATGGCACTTGACCTTCCGCTTCCAAAGCAGGTATTCGGACATCCATGGCTGCTTCAGGGCGGTGACAAGATGAGTAAGTCAAAAGGAAACGTTATCTACGCAGACGATATGGTCAGGCTTTTCGGCGTGGATGCCACACGTTACTTTGTGCTTCATGAGATGCCATTCGAGAATGACGGAATCATCACATGGGATCTTGTAATCGAGAGATTCAACTCAGACCTTGCAAACATACTTGGAAACCTTGTAAACAGAACAGTTTCCATGAGCAATAAGTATTTTGACGGCATCGTAAAGAGCACAGGCGCAACAGGCGATGCAGATCAAATTGCCATTGACGCAGATCTTAAGGCTGTTGTTACCGGCACAAGAGATAAAGTGGCAAAGAAAATGGAAGGACTTCGTGTGGCAGATGCCATCACAGAGGTATTCGCACTTTTCCGTCGCTGCAACAAATACATCGACGAGACAACACCTTGGGTGCTTGCAAAGGACGAGGCACAGCAGGATCGTCTTGCTGAGGTGCTTTACAACCTCACAGGGTCTATCACAATCGGTGCAAGCCTGCTTCACTCTTTCCTTCCGGAGACCGCAGAGAAGATTGTTGCACAGCTTAACACAACACTCCGTGAGTTCGATGACCTTGACAAATTTGGTCTTTATGAGAGCGGCACAAAGGTTACAGACAAACCTGAGATCCTCTTCGGCAGATTAAAGGCAGAGGATGTGATGCCTGAGGTAGAGAAAATCCAGGCGGTACAGAAAGCAGAGTTTGAGGCTGAGCAGGCTAAGCTTGCTGCAGTTGAGGGTAAGGCAGCATGTGGCTGTGGTGCAAGTGAAAATGCTACAGATGGCGCAGAACTTGAGCCTATGGATGTGGAAGCAAAGGAAGAAATCACATTTGATGATTTCGAAAAGCTTCAGTTCCAGGTTGGTGAAATCGTAAAATGTGAGGCAGTTGCGAAGTCAAAGAAGCTTCTCTGCTCACAGGTAAGGATTGGAAACCAGACAAAGCAGATAGTATCAGGCATCAGAAAGTACTATTCTCCTGAGGAGATGGTAGGCAAGAAGGTAATGGTTCTCGTAAACTTAAAACCGGCTAAGCTCGCAGGTGTTTTATCAGAGGGAATGCTGCTGTGCGCAGAGGATGCAGAGGGCAATCTCGCACTCATGACACCGGAGAAACCAATGCCGGCAGGAGCACCTATAGAATAGGACGTAAGCGACGAGAAAGGAGTCTCATATGGAATATTTTGATATAGTGGACGAGCAGGGAAATCCAACAGGACAGACCGTAGAGCGCAAGCAGGCGCACAGAAACAATATACTTCATAGGACTGCGCATGTCTGGATAGTCAGACATTGCGGAGATTCCATACAGATACTTTTACAGAAAAGGTGTATGGAAAAAGACTCTTTTCCGGGGTGCTACGACATATCAAGTGCCGGACACATACCGGCCGGTGTGGACTACATACCGTCTGCGCTCAGAGAGCTTAATGAAGAGCTGGGGCTGACAATAGAGCCCAAACAGCTTATCGACTGCGGATTGCACAGACATCATGCGGATGAGATCTTTCACGGGGAGAGATTTCTTGACAACCAGATAAGTAAGGTGTTTCTGCTGTGGCTCGATGTGGATGAAGCGGACATCACCGTGCAGAAGGAGGAAATCGACTCTGTAAAGTGGTTTGACTACGCAGAGTGTAAGCAGGACGTGATAAACGGCACGATTCAAACTGCATAGATGTGGCGGAGCTTGAGATGCTTGAGCCACACTTTGTAGAATGAAATTTTTGTGAAATAATCATAAAAATATATTTTACGTTAAATCAAATTGGGAGGATACTATGAAATCAACAAAAGACTCTCTCTTAGAGGATATCAAGGCAGAATTTGCCGAGGTCAATGCCATGATGGAGGCGCTCGAAGCAAAGGAGCCGGAGGATGAGGCGAGTGAAGCCTATGACAAGTGGATTGAGGAGTGTGAGCAGCTCGCCATCGAGTCAGAATCACTCATGACACTTATAGATTACAAGATGACACAGGGACTGTAGAGGGATATCCTGTATATATTATACAAAAATAAACACCCGGATATAGATAAATTGCTATATCCGGGTGTTTTTTATAAAGAAAAACTTCAAAAAATGAAATTAAATATATAAAAAATTGTACAAACCGTGTTATACTTTATACGTTACACTAAATTCAGTAGGAGAAAAAGATGTTATCAGTAATAGAAAAAGTCAATGACGTGGTCAACAATTTTATCTGGGGCGTGCCTGCGATGATATGTATCATAGGTGTCGGGCTGCTTTTTGAGCTTCAGAACGGGATTTATTCAGATTAGAAAGTTTCCATATGCGATGAAGGTTACTCTTGGCAGGATGCTCAAAAAACGTGAGGCATCCGACGGAGCACTCACACCGTTTCAGGCAGTGTGTACGGCACTTGCGGCGACGGTCGGTACAGGAAATGTGGCAGGAGTTGCGGGAGCCATCGCGATAGGCGGACCGGGAGCGGTGTTCTGGATGTGGATTTCAGCACTTCTGGGCATGTGCACCAAGTTCTCGGAGGTCACACTTGCTGTACATTTTCACGAGAAATGCAAACGGCGACCTGGTAGGCGGCCCTATGTACTATATTAAAAACGGTCTTAAAAAGCACTGGCACTGGCTGGCATATCTGTTCTCAGCGTTTGGCGTGCTCACCGTGTTCGGTACAGGAAACGCTACACAGGTAAACACCATAACCACAGCGATTGATTCAGCTTTATATAATTACGATATAATTTCAAAAGAGTCGGCATCAACGTTCAATCTCATAATAGGAATAGTGCTTGCCGCTCTCATTGCGCTTATTCTGCTTGGAGGAATCAAGCGTATAGGCCAGGTTACTGAAAAGCTTGTGCCATTTATGGCAGTGATGTATATTCTGCTGGCACTTGGAGTAGTAATCGTCAACTTTAAAGCTATACCGGGCGTATTCGGAGCCATAATAGAGGGCGCGTTCAATCCGTCAGCAGTGACAGGCGGAGCAGTAGGAAGCTTTTTTATGAGCATGAAAAAGGGAGTTTCCAGAGGAATTTTTTCAAACGAAGCAGGTCTTGGAACAGGCTCTATCGCACATGCCTGTGCAGACACCAAAAAGCCTGTAAAGCAGGGTTTCTTTGGCATATTTGAGGTGTTTGTGGACACTATCGTGATATGTACACTCACAGCGCTTGTCATACTTTGCAGCGGAGTTTCTGTGGGCTATGGAGAAGCAGCCGGCGCAGAGCTTACCATCAGTGGATTTACATCCACCTACGGCGGCTGGGTATCAATCTTTACAGCGGTTGCTATGTGCTGTTTTGCATTTTCAACCATCATAGGCTGGGGACTTTACGGAACCAGATGCATAGAGTTCTTATTCGGAACTAAGGCAAATAAGCCGTTCATGGTAGTATATTCGCTTGTTGCGATTGTCGGTGCGACAATGAACCTCGGACTGATGTGGAGCATAGCGGAGACCTTCAATGGTCTTATGGTCATACCAAACCTTATCGCGGTATTTTTGCTTTCGGGTGTAGTTGTAAAGCTGGTGAAGGAATATTTAGCAGGAGAGGGAGCTGCATCTACCTTGAAGAATAGCCGGGAAGAGGCAAAAAGAACATTTTTATAGAATATGAGGGTATAAGTCATTATGGAAAATAAAACTGATTCATCGTTTGAAAGAAGCTTACTATTCAGAGTAGTTGCAATTATAGTGTGTATAATTATTGCATGTATTTCATTTTTTGGACTTGCAAAGAGCTATTCATCGCCTGAGTCAAAAATAAACAAAGAAACTATAAAGTATCTGGATGAAAAGAAAACAACTGCGCTGGAACTGAGCGCAAGTGCTACAGCAGTTTCAACACTTATTACATTAGCACCGGGAGATGACGGAACTCCTGTCGCAAATAAATTAATGGATCTGGCAGGATATTTTTTGATTGTTGTATCAGCAATATATCTTGAAAAATATCTGCTGACTATTTTGGGCGCGCTGACTTTCAAATGGCTTATTCCGGTATCAATGCTCGCGTTGGCAGTATATTTTGGAAGCAAAAAGGAGCTCTTTTGGAAAATAGGTGTAAAAATATTCATTTTTGGTCTGGCAATATATGCGGTTATTCCGGTAAGCGTGCATGTCTCAAAAATGATTTACAGTACATACCAGGAGTCAATTGATGCGACAATCGATGAAGCAAATGATTTAGCGGATGAATCAGAAGCAGCAAAGGATGATGACAAGGATAGCAAGAAGAGTAAGGATTCTGAAAGCAGCTTTATAGATAAGGCGAAGGATGCAGTAAACAGTGTGAAAAATACATTGTCAGTTACCGCAGATAGTGTAAAGAACATGGTCAACAAGTTCATTGATGGACTGGCAGTGCTTATAGTTACAACGTGTCTTATTCCTGTACTTGTGATAGTTTTTTTTATCTGGCTGGTGAAGCTTGTATTGGGAAGTGCAATATCATCGCCGGGAGCTGTAGCGATGAGGAGAGGAAAGGATAAATAGGAACAGGAACTATGAATATTCCCAAAGATAAGAAACTCTGAGAAATTTAATGATATATTTCTGTAAATACGACACCACAGCATATTTTTATCGGTGCGTATCACTTTGAAGAGGGCAGACCACTTCGCATTTTTCGACAAAGACATGGAAATTTTCAATGCTTTATGTTACCAGTTAATAGCAGGAAAATTGAAATGTCAGATGTGAAAACATTGCGAGAAAAGAGGGTGGTAGGGATTTTGCCGGCTTTTATATAAGTGATTATTGTACACATCATATACGTGGAAAGCATAAGTATACAGTATTTTTATTCGACTTCAGATTTTCCTGCTCACACAAGAAGAGGAGGGTAATTTGGGTACAAAGGACTCGAAGGCAAAGGAGTATTTGTCGGACAATACGAGGTTTAGTGAAATCTGTAATTATGTATTGTTTGACGGAGAGAAGGTTATCAAACCGGAGGATTTAAAGGAATGTGACACCACAGAGGTGTTATCAGTTTTCGGTATTGATAAGAAGCAGATTGTTAAGCAGAAATGGAGAGATTTGCTAAAAAGTGTTTCCGTGAAGCATACAGGGCAAATGTATGTTATCTTAATTGGAGCAGAAGCGCAGACAGACATTCATTATGCGATGCCTGTTAAAACTATGATTTATGATGCATTGAATTACGGAGAACAGGTCAACGAGGCAAAGAAACGTCACCGGAAAAATAAGGATTACAGGTCTTCGGACGAGTTTTTGTCGGGCTTTACACTTGATGATAAGCTGACACCGGTGATTACAATCACACTGTATCTTGGAACTACACAGTGGGATGGGCCAAGAAGCCTTGCAGAGATGATGCCACAGATGGATGAAAGAATACTCCCATTCATCAATGATTACAGGATTAATTTATTGAATCCACTGGAAATTACAGACTTTTCCAAGTTCGAGACAGGGCTCAGGCCATTGTTTGAGTTATTGAAAAATGCGTCAGATGAGGAAAAGCTGAATGATTTAATTACAAACGACGAAACCTTTACAAGGGTTGATATTGAGACAGTAGCAGCTATCAATCTATTTGTAGGAACTGACATTAAGTATGATGAAAAGGAAGAGGTGGTAAATATGTGTAAGGCATGGGATGATCATAAAAAGCTTGGCATTCAGGAGGGGATACAACAAGGACTGCAACAAGGAAGATGCCTTGAAGTATATTCACTTGTTCAGGATGGTATATTAGAGCCCGAGGTGGGCGCAAAGAGAGTAAGTATGTCATTAGATGACTTCGTAGACGCAATGCAAAAAAAGCGGGCTACAAAATTCCTGAATTGGTGTAGTTTGATAGCTTAAAAAGTATAACAGTAATTGCCCCGGCCTATGTGTGTTGGGGCATGATTTTTATATGACAGGGGAAAGTAGATGTATCTTGTATCTGTATATTTTGACAAGACGGCAGAGCATATTTTACAACGATATATAAATAAAATAGCTGAGAAAACAGGTAATTCATTCATGACGGATAACAATGTGCCGCCACAATGACGATATCGGCAATAGAAGCCCGAAGTGAAAATGCTTTATTGGGAGCAATGGATAATCTGCGAAATTCACTTTCTAATGGGACGATTAGCATTGTGTCAGTTGGACAATTGCTGCCATATGTATTTTATGCCACGCCGGTGCTTAACGGATATTTGCAGGATTTATCGGAAAAAGTATTTGATGAGGTGAAAAGCATTCCGGAATCTACAGTGAGCAGATACTACAAGCCAATGAGCTGGCTGCCACATATTACACTTGGAAAGACACTGACAAAGGAACAGATGCAGATGGCATTTTCAGTAATGCAGGAAAGCTTTGTGCCTTTTGAAGCGGCAATTACGGAGATTGGACTTGCCAGGGTTAATCCACATAGAGATGTGGTGCGATGGGAGTTAAAACAGCAGCAATGAAGCCACTATAAGCCGTTTTTTGAAAGGATAATAAACATGATAATAGATAGAGAACGAGTAAAAAATACATTCGCAGAGTACACATCAGGATATAATGCCACAGACCCAAAGATTAAGCTTAAAATAGACCATACCTATAGGGTAGCGGAGCTTTTGCGAGCTGATAGCAAGGGATTTAAAGCTTGATGAATATGAGACAGATGTGGCATGGCTCACAGGAATGCTGCATGATGTCGGAAGATTTGAACAGATTAGGCGTTATAACACATTTAACGATGCACAGTCTGTTGATCATGCCAATTTTGGAGCCAACCTGCTGTTTAAGGAAGGACTTATCGACACATATGTGGAGGAATTTCATGATGATAAATACGGCACAATTGTTGAAAATGCGATAAGAAATCACAGTGCTTTCAGAATAGATGAGAGGCTCGATGATTATACGGTTATGTTTTGCAATATACTAAGGGATGCTGATAAGGTAGATATTTTCAGGGTAAATGTAGATACTCCGGCAGAGGATATATATAATGTGACGACGGAGGAACTGAGAAATTCGCAGGTAAGTCCTGAGGTTATGGCAGCTTTGATGAGAGACATGCGGTACTTCGTTCCTGTAAAAAGACCGTGGTAGACCATGTGGCAGGGCATATTGCACTGACATTTGAGTTGGTTTATCCTATCAGCCTTCAGATAGCAAAGGAGAGAGGATATCTTGACAAAATGATGGCATTTGAGTCGGATAATGAGGTTACAGGAAAGCAGTTTGAAGAGATAAGAGCGAAGCTAAACGAATACGTTGAGTCAGTCAAACCATTATAGTGACTAATGCAGGGCAGATGAAAATAGTTTTGCATTCTTCTTGTATAACGAAGCTGGAGATTATTGCGGTTTTTGCCATGGAAGCTTCTTTTTTAACATTCTGGATGTCTGGCATGACATGTTATCTTGCAAGTATTATCACAGATGAAAAATATAATGACAAGCTTACTTCTGTGTGCTACAATCAACTCAAAGCATTATATTTCTGTAAATACGACACCACAGCATATTTTTCCGGTGTGTATCACTTTGAAGAGGGCAGACCACTTCGCATCATTCTACAAAGACATGGAAATTTTCGATGCTTTAAGATACCAGTAAATAGCAGGAAAATTGAAATGTCAGATGTGAAAACATTGCGAGAAAAGCGGGGTGCGGGGATTTTGCCGGCTTTTATATTAGCATACAGTATTTTAATTCGATTTCGAATTTTCCTGCTCACACAAGAAGAGGAGGTTAATTTGGGGACAAAGGACTCGAAGGCGAAGGAGTATTTGTCAGACAATACGAGGTTCAGTGAAATCTGCAATTATGTATTGTTTGACGGTGAGAAGGTTATCAAACCGGAGAATTTAAAGGAATGTGACACCACAGAGGTGTTATCAGTTTTCGGTATTGATAGGAAGCAGATTGTTAAGCAGAAATGGAGAGATTTGCTAAAGGGGGTGTCTGTAAAATATACAGAATCAGTATACATCGTACTGATGGGGATAGAGGCACAGACAGATGTTCATTATTCGATGCCGGTTAAGACCATGATTTATGATGCCATGAATTATGGAGAACAGGTCAAGGAGGCGAAGAAGCAACATCAGAAAAACAAAGATTATAAATCATCAGATGAGTTTTTATCAGGGTTTACACTTGAGGATAGGCTGACACCGGTGATTACAATTACATTATATCTTGGAACAAAAAACTGGGATGGTCCAAGAAGTCTTGTTGAGATGATGCCTCATATGGACGAGAGATTTCGGCCATTTATCAACGATTACAGGATTAATCTGTTGAATCCACTGGAGATTACGGATTTTTCCAAGTTCAAAACAGGACTGAGACCACTGTTTGAAGTGCTAAAAAATGCTTCAGATGAGGGAAAGCTGAATGATTTAATTACAAAAGACGAAACCTTTACAAGGGTTGACGTTGAGACGATTGCGGCTATCAATCTATTTGTAGGAACTGACATTAAGTATGATGAAAAGGAAGAGGTGGTAAATATGTGTAAGGCATGGGATGATCATAAAAAACTTGGCATTCAGGAGGGTATGAAGCAAGGAATACAACAAGGAATGCAACAAGGAAGATGTCTTGAAGTATATTCGCTTGTTCAGGATGGTATATTAGACCCTGAGGTAGGGGCAAGTAGAGTAAGTATGTCATTAGATGACTTCGCAGACGCAATGCAAAAAAGCAGGCTACAAACTTCCTGAGATGGTGTAGTATAATAGCTTAAAAGTATAGAAATTGCCCCAACTGATTTGTGTTGGGGCATGATTTTTATATTACAGGGGAGTAGATGTATCTTGTATCTGTATATTTTGCCATGTAGGTGATTAATAGATATTTGCAGGAATTTATTTTGAATATGAAAAGGAATAATTTATGAATTATATAGGCACACAGAATTTTGAAACAAAACGATGTTTTTTACGAAGAATCAAACTATCCGATTATACTATGATGTATGAAAATTGGGCGAAGTATGATGAAGTTTGCAGATACTATCCATTTAATCCTGTTGATGACATAGAAATATATAGGGACAAGGTAAAGCATTGGATATCTAATTATGAGTCGGATTCATATTTTCATTGGGTAATTGAGTGGAAAGAAACGGGAGAATTGATAGGAACAATTAATTTGGGAAATGTGGAAGAAGCATGTCATATGTGTGATACATGCTATATGCTGTCTCCCGGATTTTGGAATAAAGGCATTATGACAGAAGTATTGGAGGCTGTCTTAGATTATGCCTTTGATAGAGTTGGATTTAACAGAGTTCAGGCAGAAGTATTCTATGGAAATGATGCTTCCTCTGCGGTATTAAAGAAATGCGGCATGGTGTTAGAAGGCATTGCCAGACAAAAATATTATAAAAATGGTGAGTATATCGATACTGCTTTATGGGCAATTATTGTAGGTGATAGGTTATATTGAGACAAGAACTGATATTAAGTATGATGAAAAGGAAGATGTGGTAAATATGTGTAAGGCATAGGATGATCATAAAAAGCTTGGCATACAGGAAGGAATACAACAAGGCAGATGCCTTGAAATATATTCACTTGTTCAGGATGGTATATTAGAACCTGAGGTAGGCGCAAGTAGAGTAAGTATGTCATTAGATGACTTCGCAGACGCAATGTAAAAATTAGGCTACAAACTTCCTGAGATGGTGTAATAATTAGAACAAGGATGTTGATAGTAAATATCAATGTCCTTGTTTCTTTGTAGAGCTGTTATGGGTTTGAATTGTTTTTGGAATAGCAGGTTAATAAAGTGAAATTGAAAAATTTGGACTGCACGATGCGCAATCCACACCAAATCAGCATAGTGTCATTGACATTTTGCCAATGTGTAGTATAATACTTATACAAGAGATTGCCAGTTTGTCCTCCGGTGTCCTTCGGACCCGGGGGCTTTTTATATATAGGAGGTACCATGGCAGATAAATCATACAAAAAGTATTAAAAATTTCTCCGTTTTAGGGATTGTACGTGCCAAAGATGGCGCCTATACTTATGGAACTAATGATGCATACGCCATAGCTATAATGTTTGCGCTATTACTAAGCAAATCCGACTTAAAGGACTTTATTTCATCTATGAGAACTGCTTTTGGCAAACTTCAAAAACAGTTACATACCATTTCAGCCACAGATATCATGTCCATAATGGGTTATGATGCAAATTGGACGAACTTAGCAAACTTAATATAATATACATTTTGCCAGAGACACTGACCTCTGGCTTTTTTTATTAAAACACCAGCATGGAAAGGGTTAGGCACTGTTAACATCAAAAGCTATATTCTGTGTAGCTGAAATGACAAATAAAAAAAATAAAGCAAAAAGTTTTAAAACTTGCAAGCAAAAGGGATCGAATCCGTACTTAATAAATAAAGGAAGAGTTGTAATGGACGATAGAGAAATAATTAAACTATATAATTGCCGATCTGAGGATGCATTGCTAGAAACAGAGAAGAAATATGGGAAACTTGTATCATTTATAATTGGCAAGCTGATAAAGAATCAGTTAGATGTTGAAGAATGTACAAATGATACATATTTCGGTGTCTGGTTTACGATTCCCCAAAAACACCAGATAACTTGAAAGCTTATATTTTAAAAATTGCAAGGAATCAGGCGCTAAAAAAAGTATGAACATATTCATGCGGCAAAAAAGAGATATAGATATGTGTTTGCCATATGAGGAATTGAGTAATTATCTGGCGAAAGCGGGAGGAGAAAATTGGGAAAATAATGAATTGAAAGATATTGTTGAGGATTTTTTGGAATCGTTGCAAAAACCTCATCGACAAGTTTTTGTATTAAGATATTGGTACTTTATGTCGGTAAAAGAGATTATGAAATGTTGTAATATGAGCAAAAGCAAAGTCGAAACAATCTTATTTAGAACAAGAAAAAAGCTGAGAGAACAATTAGCGGAAAGGAAGTATTTATGAAAACTTTGAAATCAGATATTTTTTATGCAATGAATGAAATTAACGATAAATATATCCTAGAGGCTGCACAATGTTTAGCAAAAAAAAAAGAAAAGCGATATTTCCTCACAAAAAGAAGATCAAACTATTTAATGAAAGTAACGCACATAGCCGTAAACGGTTGGCTCGCGTTGCAACTGTAATGGTGGTAAGTATTATTCTTTTTACAACAGGAGGGATTGCCAATGCGGCGACAGGAGGGAAACTGGTTCAGTGGATTAATGGGCTGTTTGGAGCAGAATTAGTTACAGATGAAAACGAAGGATTGATCGGAAAAGAAGTCATAGATAATTCGAAATCGGAGATTACGCATGGTGAAGAAAGTAATACAGAGAATAATGCTGGGAACGTTATAACTGAAAGCCATATTATAAAGAGCGTTGCAGATGATAATATTGTGCTGCCATTATCTGTTTCTGAGTTTAAGGTGGAGAATGATACGACGCCTGAAATTATTATGACTAACGGAAGTATGGCAGTATTTTATCTGGAGGATTATGCAGGTTGGAATTGTAAAGCAGGGGATATATTAACCTTTTCGTTTGAAAAATATGAGTCAGATGTGGTTTCTAATCAGGTGCTGGTTATAGGATATATTAAAGATGGGGTTATGTATGACGGAGAAAGTTTTGGAAGTCTAAGCGGAAGTTACGAATTAAAAGTTAGAGAGGGGGGAGAATACAATTTATATATTACTAGCGCAACTTCCGATTATTTAACATTGAAACAAGGCACTATCAATCTTAGTAAATAGAGAGGAAAAGTCAAATGAAAAGTATGCGTATGTAAGCTCAGTAACAAGTCTTTCTGCCAACGACAAGGCTTCCTATGACGCAAGTTATAAAAAGATATTAAAGAAGGGAGGAATATCTATGAAATTTCAGTCTAAAACCAAAATTGGTATTTTTATCGGAGCTGTTGTGATTTTGCTGGTTATTGGTGTGCTGTTTTTTTGCATTGCGAAACCTTCAACTTCTGACGAAATTAAGACATCATATTTGAGAGGTACTTTTTCGATTGATTATAGCGATCTGAATGCAGTTGTAGGCGATGCTGATTATGTATTCGTTGGTACGGTCGCAAGTGAAGAAGGTACTGTTTATAAAGATGCTGTTACGGTTGAAACAGACGATGGAAAGACTCGTGAAGTTTCCGGCCCATACACAAATTATACTGTGAACGTCACAAAAAATATCAAAGGCAATTTAGTTACTGACACGGCTATCCCGATTCAAAAATCTGGCGGACTTTCGGAAGATGGCTCACAATATTTTGTTTATGAGGGTGATGAGCTTCCGGTTGTAGGAAATGAATATATCTTTTTTGCTTATGCCCAGCCGGACGGGTCATTGTTAATTTCCGGTCCTGTTTCTAACATGAGTGTATCTGACAATACAAGCGATATTGCTCCTTTTAGCGATTCAACGGAATATAGCGACATTGTAGATGCGTATAATAATCAAGTCGATTCTGGACGGACTAGGTTTACTTCTTCTTATGAGGCAAAATAAATTAAAATTGCAGGAAATGTAAGAATGCTCCGATAGCTATATGATACTTATAACTTCGGATCAATGCGATCCGAAGTTATTTTTAGGCGTTGAAGAAATGACTTGAACATGTTTATATTGCCCGATAGTATCTTAAAAGGCATATTTTGATATGCTTTTTGGATTCACTCTAGTAATCAGTGTAAAAAGATTGCAGTATGGGCAAATTTAACTCGGTCGCGGAAAAAATAGGGTTTATATTGAAATGAGCTTTGGAGAAAGATGCCAACTATTCCAGCACTTTAAGTTTCTCTGTCAAGTAAGAATATTTTCCAGTAACTATATAATACTTATTTTTTGGAGCATACATGTTTGGTATATGGTAATTAGAGTGATAGGAAAAAAAAAAACAGGAGGGGTCAATATGATTAAGAAAGTCATTAGCGTGGTAATTGCAATATGTTTGATGTTTATTTCAACCATTGGAAGTTCTATTCAGCCGATATATGCAGCATCATCGGCTCGGATTAATCCGGATGATATGTTGACAGTGCTGAACGATATAACAGTAGCGGGACAGTCATGGGAGAATATTGGTTTTGATTCGGAGGATATTGCCAATATAATGCAGATGCAAAGGAAAGATGACTCCATATTATGCGTCGTTGAACACGGACATAGCTAGATTATCAGTAGAAACAGTAGAAACAAAGGCATTAGAAAACGCAATAGCAGGGCAAGGGTATATTCAATCTTATGCACAGAACGGTAATCCGCCAGCAACCCCACAAGAACAGAATGAAAGGATGCAATATGTTACACAAGTAGCATTAGAGAGATATGGTAATACATATAACACAGCAGATTTTAACAAATATGTACTTTATCTTTATATGTCCCATTATATAGACAATCCTAATTATACTAAAGAAAGTCCAGGATTTGATAATATATATGCTTATGTTATTACTTCAGATGATATTACAGCATATGAGAATTTTATAGCACAAAGTAAGTTTTCTATGTTCTCTACAAATCTGGTTAATTTTATGGATGAGTTCAAGTCTGCGGTAAATAATTCGTCAGACATTCTAACCGCGGTGGATGAGGGAAAAGTTATATCCATAAATACCGCAAATGCGATATATGGTTTATCTACGTTTGATCCGGAAAAACCGCATCAAGAGCAAAGTTAATTGTCACTTCATTTAAGGACCACTATGAGAGTACGGCTTCTGTAAATGAATTATTAAATGCAATGTATGTAGATTTAGAGCCGGAGGATGTCAGCCAACAGTATATTGATGCATGTGTTACGGGATTTTTAGGAGTATTGGCAGGAACAACATTATTTGGCTTTGGTATGTCAATATCGCTATGTTATTATAACGTGTATGCAAATTTGTACGATAAGGCAAAGCTAACAGCATTGCATTATTCATTGTCAGGAAGAGTGGCTATCAGGCTTGATGAACTGATTGGGGGCTAAGTTATGAACGACGACAATGAAAATGTGTTGATTATTGCATATAACTTGTTCTGCACCATACTAATACCAGCAGTAATAGTATTGACAGGAATTTGGTCTTTGGAGTCGGAGAGCGATTTCACACATGGACGAACAGGAGGATTGCCGATGGGGGCATTGACTGTATTCGTTCCAGAGGTTATATTGGGTTTGAAGTGGAAAATGAAAAGGGCGTTTACAATTCCATGCTGTATTGCGTGGTGTATCTTCCTTCTTAAGATGGCACATTATTTCTTTGCTGTGGTTACAAATGCACCAATTACATATTATGGAACGGTGTGCATTGTGCTGTCTGGATTAATGTGGAGTATAGTCATGGAATTGAAGCAGGAATATAAAAGAATACCTTTTGGGGTTTCCACAGGAATATTGGCTTGTTCCGTGTTCTAATAGTTCGAGATATAACAAGGTGTTTCGCTTTATATGGTTAGTAGGCGTCGTTTTAGGAACGATATTTTTATTAATGATTAAATGGGGATGAGTCTTTGATAAAAGTTATATTTTATTTTTTGCTTGTAAGTATAGGAGCAGGTTTGGTGCAGATGAAAATACCGCTGTTTGGTCGTCATAGCAAGCGGTGGGAAGAACAAAATTATGCACAGCGGTTTGGCGGTATCTTTTTTCCGACATTCATTGCGCTTGTAGTTATCTTTTTATTTAATGAGTATAAGACGGCTCAATTACCCACTTTGAATGAAGAAATGCTGATGAATGGAGCGGAGTATTGTTTGGTAACTGATCTGAATGAGATAGGAGATGCGGGTTATGCTTATGAGATAAAAAAGCGGAAGCTCACAAGAGGAGATTTGCGGAATTATATCAAGTATATGTATAGACTTAAAAAGGGAAGATGATTTTGTAAATGTCAGATATGAAAACGGAGAATATATTATCATCAACAATGGCATAACAATAGGACGGGCTGTCATAAATGACAAAGCAACAACAGATTTGTTGAAAATATACTTTTGCAACTAAAAGTGGATGAGCGTTTCAGTGTAACCTTTAGGCGAGAATATCAAAAATACAAAAAATACAATTTATTCGGTTGACCAAATGATACTTTTGTCATATAATCTAATCAAAAAATAGTAATAATTACTAATTTAACTGGAGATTATTAGCAGGAGGTACCTATCATGGACAAGAAGATTACAGACAGCATTATTTACATCGGTGTGGATGACAAGGACATTGATTTATTTGAGAGCCAGTATGTTGTTCCAAACGGTGTTTCATACAACTCATATGTGATTATGGATGACAAAATTGCGATCATGGATACAGCAGATGCAAGAGTTACGGATAAGTGGTTTGCCAATTTGAGAGAGGCGCTCGGTGATAGAAAGCCGGATTATCTCGTTGTTTCCCATTTGGAGCCGGATCATGCTTCCAATATCCAGAAGGTTGCAGAGGCATATCCTGATATGCAGATTGTAGGTAATGCAAAGACCTTTAACATGATGGGACAGTTTTTCGATATAGACTTAACGGACAGAAAGGTTGTAGTGGCAGAGGGAGATAAGCTTTCTCTTGGAAAGCATGAGCTTACATTCGTCATGGCTCCTATGGTTCACTGGCCGGAGGTTATGATGGAGTACGAGTCAACAGACAAGGTGCTTTTCTCAGCAGATGGCTTTGGTAAGTTTGGTGCGCTCGATACTTATGAGGACTGGACATGTGAGGCAAGACGCTATTACTTTAATATTGTTGGAAAGTATGGTGCCCAGGTACAGGCAGTACTCAAGAAAGCAGCAGGGCTTGACATTGAAAAGATTTGTCCTCTTCACGGACCGATTCTCACAGAGAACCTTGGCTTCTACATAGATAAATATAATACATGGAGCAGCTATCAGCCTGAGGATGAGGGAATCCTTGTGGCATGTGCTTCTATTCACGGTAATACAAAGAAGGCAGCGGAGCTTTTAGCAGAAAAGCTCAAGGCTACAGGGGTAAAGGTTGCATTTACAGATCTTTGCAGGGATGACATGGCTGAGGCTGTAGAGGATGCTTTCAGATACAGGCTTGTGCTCTGCGCATGCACATATGATGGAGGCATTTTCCCACCAATGGAGGATTTCTTACATCATCTCAAGGCAAAGGCTTATCAGAATCGTAAGATTGCCTTCGTGGAAAACGGTTCATGGGCTCCTACAGCAGCACGCCAGATGAAGGCTATTGTTGAGGGCTTCAAGAACATAGAGTGTGTTGAGCCTGTTGTTACAATTAAATCTACTCTCAATGAGGCATCTGAAAAGCAGATGGATGAGCTTGTTGCAGCACTTACCAGATAGAATAATTCATGTGCATGGATTAGATGATATATACTAGATGATATAGATCAGACATAGTTTAATATTTAATACGGCATAGTATATATGGATCAATGAAGACCCGGGCGTTTGTCCGGGTCTTTATATTAAAGGTAACTATTCAGAATCACTCCCACTCACATTCACAAAACCGCACGATACTCGTGCTTTGTTTACAAAAAAGTATATATAAATGTGGTATCATACAATCAAAAAAAAAGCCATAATAGTACAATGTCAAATGAGGTAAACTATATGCAGCAGCGAATTACCATAAATCTTAACACAGATAGCAAAAAAACCGACAAAACCACTATTCTTGAATACTGCCGCAGTCACGGCATTGCAGGGATAGAAACACCGTGCGGTGGAAAAGGCACTTGCGGTAAATGCAAGGTGACGGTGACAAAACCATACTATAAGGATGTGCTGGCCTGTCAGACGAAGATTTGTGACGGTATGGAAATTATTGTTGGGAGAAAAGAAAGCACCGGAACCAAAGAAGACAGCATGGTTGTTCTGACAAATGGAGGAAATGTATCGGAAAAAAATGAGCATTAAATGAGCATGTGAATAGGAATGTTGTCTTGAAGGAAGAGACCGCAAATGAATCTGAAAAAGTCGAATCAAATGAAGACACTCTGGCGGCCTGTGATATCGGAACCACAACAGTAGTCTGCTATCTGATTGATAAAGAGACCGGGCAGATTATCTCAACCAGAAGCGGTGCCAATCCACAGCGCAGCTTTGGAGCAGATGTACTTTCTAGAATTGATGCGGCAGCGAGGGCGGATGATAACGATAAAGCGAATGGCGGCCTGCAGATGATGCAGACACAGATAGTGTCCCTGCTTAACGGCTGGGTATCAGAAATGCTCACGGAATGTGGCAGAACTAAAGTAAGCCGGTTTTCAGTTGCCGGAAACACAGTTATGTGTCATCTGCTTATGGGAATTTCACCGGAAAAGCTTGGCAAGGCACCGTTTCATGCCGGATGAATATTTTGGCAGGGAATTTAATCCTTTGGATATAGGAGTTGAAAATTGTCAAACCATGATTATATTTCCGGCTGTATCAGGCTTTGTAGGCGGAGATATTACAGCGGGTATGATGGAGACAGTGAACTGCAACGAGCTGACACTATATCTGGATATCGGAACAAACGGTGAGATGGCGCTTGGAAAAGGCGACAGATATGTGTGCTGTGCCACCGGCGGCAGGACCGGCTTTTGAGGGTGCGCAGATTGAGCTGGGCATGCCGGCGTCTAAGGGAGCCGTGGATAAGGTATGGCTGGAAGGTCGCAGAATTAAGTATTCGGTTATCGGAAATGACAGACCTGTGGGGACTGTGCGGTTCGGGGCTTATCGATGCGCTTGCCGTTCTTCTGAAAGCCGGAATCATAGATGAAAACGGCACGATTTTAAGAGGACAGGAGCTTCCTATACTGTTTAGGTCGTATGTGTTTGAGGTGGAAGCGGAGGAGACTGCACAGAGCACAGAGCTCTCTCTCGCCGTTCATATTGCACCTGGAGTCTACATTACGCAGGAGGATATCAGGAAGCTGCAGCTTGCGAAGGGCGCGATAGCCGCCGGAATAGAAGTATTGTTTAAGGAATATGGCTGTACGCCTTGTAATTTGATGTTCTCACATTTGCAGGAGGCTTTGGAAACTACATTGACAAAGCAAGTGCGGCGGCAATAGGATTGTTTCCACAGGAGCTTTTGGACAAGGCAAAAGAAGTGGGAAATGCGGCAGGAAACGGAGCTGTTTCGGCAGCTTTATCGCAGGAAGCCTGGGAAAGAGCACTGGAGATAAGCGGGAACATGCGTTACATCGAGTTGGCATCGTATCCGCATTTCAATGAAATGTATGTGGAGCATATGAATTTTTAAATAATTGAAAAATATATATTTTTACTTTATTGTTGAACAAAATTGTCATATAATGACTTCGGGTGAGATTATATTTTAAAAGAAAAGCTGATAGGGTGATCAGCATCAGGAGGAATATCAATGCGTAAAACAAAAATTATCTGTACTATTGGACCGGCCAGCGAACATGAGGATGTCCTCACCAGGATGATAAAGGCAGGTATGGATGTTGCCAGATTAAACTTTTCTCATGGCTCACATGAGGAGCATCAGGGCAAAATAGATTTAATCAAGAAGGTAAGACAGAAGCTTCATATGCCAATCGCAATCATGCTGACACAAAGGGACCTGAGTATCGTATCAAGACCTTTGAGAATGGCAAAATAGAGCTCAAGGATGGAGATACATTCACACTTACCACTGACGATATTGTAGGAAATCAGGAGCGAGTATCAGTTAATTACGAGAATCTGATTAAGGATTTAAAGGTTGGTGACCGTGTGCTTGTTGCGAACGGAATCATCATTCTGCAGGTTAGAGAGCTTAAAGGAAACGATGCAATCTGTGATGTTATCGCAGGCGGTACACTTTCAGACAGAAAGAGCATGAATTTCCCGAACAAGGTCATGGATCATGCATATTTGAGCGAGCAGGATAAGAAAGATCTGCTGTTTGGTATCAAAAACGACGTGGATTATGTTGCTGCATCATTTGTTTCTACAAAGCAGGATGTAGCTGATCTGAGAAGCTTTTTGGATGAAAACGGTGGAGAGGACATTGAAATCATTGCAAAAATTGAGAACCGTTCAGGTGTAGATCATGTGGAGGAAATTTTGTGAGATAGCAAATGGAATCATGATAGCCAGAGGAGATCTCGGTGTTGAGATTCCGGGAGTTGAGGTGCCTGCAATACAGAAGTATCTGATCAGCAAGTGCCGTATGCTCGGAAAACGTGTCATAACCGCGACCGAGATGCTCGAGTCCATGATTCACAATCCGCGTCCGACACGTGCAGAGCTTTCCGATGTGGCAAACGCGGTATATGACGGTTCATCAGCTATAATGCTTTCGGGAGAGTCTGCAGCAGGTAAATATCCTGTAGAGGCTGTAAAAAATATGGCAGAGACAGCAGAGTATACAGAAAAGCAGATAAACTACGGCAAGAGATTTGCCAATGCTGAGTTCAGACAAAAAGCATAGTTGATGCCATTTCACATGCTACATGTGCCATGGCAATAGATGTGGATGCGAAATGTATCGTAGTCAGCTCGCTGACAGGACGTACAGTGCGCATGGTCAGCCGTTTCCGCTGCCCTGTTGATATGACAACCTCTGAAAAGGCATGGCGCAAGCTGAACCTGAGCTGGGGTGTAAAGCCGGTTCTGTGCGAGGAATACAACTCAATGGAGGTTATGTTCTACAATGCGATGAACGAGGCAAAGAGTGTCATGAAGCTCAAAAAAGGTGATCATATAGTGCTCACAGGAGGTCTCATCAATGGTAAGACAGGCAACACCAATGTGATTAAGGTTGGAGACAGTTTAGTACATTTATACTATTGATTAAATCGTATATATGTCATATAATTCTTAACGATTAATAAAAACAATAAATTTAAAATAAACAATTTCGAGATGAAGTTTGCAGGAAAACGGCAGCGATTTTACATTATCAAAGCCTACCGAAGGAGTAAAACTCTCAGGTGCCGCAGCAGGCGGTGCAACTGTAAATGGATCGACTCTCTGGAGACACCCGCTTGGCGGGGGCCGAAGGTGCAACGTACGAATAGGAAGCAGTGGGGTGCAGTGACTATGAATATATCATGGCACAGGCTGCTTCTCGTACGAATCTCTCAGGCAACAGGACGGAGAAGATATTGGACAGATATTCTTAAGATAATCTTCTTAATCCCATGTATCAGACTGTATATGCAGCGTATATGGGGGTTTTTTTATTTCAATTCACGTAAGTGCTGCTAAGCCTGCTTTTTCAATTGTTTCCGGATGAAAATTTATATTTATATCATCGATGCATGCTTGCATGCAATTCGATGTATACCTTAGTGACCCGCAACACCGAGAAAGTACAATTTTGCGGGGACGCAGAAAATTAGCGGATTTCGAGGTGAGTCAAAACGGGAATGCGTAGCATGTAGTAATCTGATTAATCATAAATGAGGGGCAAAATACCTTTTGACCCTCATATCATTTATATCAATAGTATTTGCTCAAAACACAAAGATCTTGTGTTTAGATAAAAAAAGAGAGGCAGGAGTATTTCAATGTGGAACACAATCAACATTTTTCTTAAAGCAGTGGACGATTTCGTCTGGGGAGTGCCGCTCATGGTGCTCATCATGGCAGGAGGGATAATGCTCACAGTTCGTCTGGGGCTTCTTCAGATGAGAAAGCTTCCTCTGGCACTAAAGTGGATGGTCAAAAATGAAGAGGGCGGCGATGGCGAGATTACGAGCTTTGGCGCACTCTGTACCGCGCTTAGCGCAACAATCGGAACCGGCAACATAGTCGGTGTAGCAACTGCAGTCGGTGCAGGAGGACCGGGAGCACTTTTTTGGATGGTGCTTGCAGCCTTCTTTGGTATGGCAACAAAGTATTCAGAGGGACTTTTGGCTGTAAAATATCGTGTCATCGGCAAGGACGGACATAGTCTCGGCGGACCATTCTACTACATAGAGCAGGGAATGGGTGCAAAATGGAAATGGCTTGCAAAGATATTTGCATTTTTCGGTGTATGCGTTGGACTTTTCGGAATAGGAACATTCAGCCAGGTAAACGGAATATCAAGTGCTGTAAACAACTTTTTGACCCTAAAAACCAGCATACGGTAAAGGTTTTACCGTTCCTTGGTGAGTATTCATGGTCAGTTGTCATTGCTTCGCTTGTACTGGCATTCTGCGTGGCAGCAGTGCTTATCGGCGGAGTAAAGCGTATTGCAAGTGTCAGCCAGATAATAGTTCCTTTTATGGCTGTTATATATATTGTATTTGTGCTCGTGCTTGTGGTATGCAATATCACAGCGGTTCCGGCAGCGTTTGCTACAATAGTAAAGGCAGCGTTTTCACCGAAGGCCATAACAGGCGGTGCCGTGGGAAGCTTTCTTGTTGCAATGCAAAAGGGTGTTGCCAGAGGAATCTTTTCAAACGAGGCAGGACTTGGTAGTGCCCCGATTGCAGCGGCAGCAGCCCAGACAAAGGAGCCTGTACGTCAGGGACTTGTCAGCATGACAGGAACCTTCATTGATACAATAGTTATATGTACACTTACAGGACTTTCCATCGTGCTCACAGGCGCATGGCAGGTTGACGGACTCGAGGGCGTGCAGGTTACTACATACGCATTCCAGAATGGTCTTCCTTTACCGAAAGAGTTATCAGCATTTGTACTTATGCTGTGTCTTGTATTTTTGCCTTTACAACTATACTCGGTTGGGATTATTATAGTGAGCGGTGCTTAGAGTATTTGAGTGGCGGAAGGATGAAATATGTAAAGGTTTATCGCTGGATATATATACTTGCAGTTTTCATCGGACCTTACATGACTGTTAAGGCTGTATGGACTATCGCTGATATCTTCAATGGTCTTATGGCTCTGCCAAATATCATTGCGCTGTTTGCTCTTAGTGGTGTTGTTGTTAAGGAGACAAAGGCATTTCTTCGAGCGACATAGAAATGGAGAAATCGAGGATTAGTTATGTTTTATATTTTGCGACATGGAAGAACAGATTGGAATGAGGAGCACAGACTGCAGGGGAGGTGGATATCCCACTCAACGAAACCGGCAGGCAGATGGCTTACGATGCCGCAGAAAAATATAAGGATATAGATTTTGACATATGCTACTGTTCCCCACTTAAGAGAGCACAGGAGACGGCAAGGATTTTACTTGCAGACAGAAACCCAGCAGTAGAGATTATCACTGACAACAGGCTTCACGAGATGTGCTTCGGTGATTATGAGGGAGTGAAGAATATCAGGCAAAAGCCCGAATGCCCTGTCTACCTGCTCTTTGAGGAGCCGGAAAAATATGTGGCAAAGGACGGCGCAGAGAGCTTTGAGGAGCTATATCACAGAACAGGCGAGTTTATAGAGCAGGTGCTGAGACCGCAGCTTGAGGCAGGCAAAAAAATGTGCTTGTCGTGGGACACGGTGCAATGAACTGCAGCATAGTCAATCAGTTTCGCGGCACACCTATAAAGGATTTCTGGAAGGATATGCAGGGAAACTGCGAGCTGCTTAGGGTTGAATAAATTTAGATTATTCTGAATAGCTATATCGTTTGTAATAGATAGGGCATACCGGTTGTGGTGTGCCCTGTTGTTGTCAGAAACTAATTTCAATAGCATTTATTTATAAGTAAATAGATATTATATTATAAGTAATACTAAATTGACCACATAGCCTTATGCTCGTAAAATAATTTTGTAAATTTTTTTATTAAATTAAGAGTATAATTATTTGGAGGAACCAATGAAAAAAAGACAACGAACTCTTCACCTTACCAGTTTGAGGGCAGAATACCTCTGTCTCAGGCTATTCCGCTTGGACTGCAGCATGTTATGGCTATGTTCATCGGAAACCTTACACCTCTTATCATTGTTATGGGAGCATGCGGGCTCACAGCGGATGCTGGCTTTGCGGAGCTTAGAACAGCTCTCTTACAGAATGCAATGATTATCGCAGGTATTGTAACATTAGTACAGATGTTTTCCATCGGACCTGTCGGCGGAAAGGTACCTATCGTTATGGGAACCTCTTCGGGCTTTCTTGGAGTATTAAATAATACAGTTGCAGCGTGTGCGGCGGAGTTATAGCATATGGAGCTATTATGGGAGCCTGCCTTGTAGGAGGTATCTTCGAGGGCATACTCGGAGCCTTCTTAAAGCCTTTGCGCAAGTTTTTCCCGGCAATCGTTACAGGCTCAGTTGTTATAGCAATCGGACTTTCACTCCTTGGAGTGGGAATCAACTACTTCTGTGGTGGAACAGGCAAAAATGATTACGGCTCACTGCCAAACCTTTTTATTGGAATGGTTGTACTTATAGTAATCGTGCTTCTTAAGCATTTTGCACCATCGCGCAGTATTTTTTCATCATCTGCCATCCTTTTTTTGGTATCCTGGCAGGATATGTTGTAGCAATCATTATGACACTTACCATGTCACACACAGGTGTGACCGCTGACGGTGTTAAATACACATACTCATGGGTTGTAAACTTTGATGAGGTTAAAAATGCGGCATGGATAGCAGTTCCAAGCTTTATAGGTTTTGGAAAGTTGTCAGATGTGGGAATTTCCTTCCATGCCAATGCAATCATCCCAATCGGTATCATGTTTATCGTTACTGCAATCGAGACAGTTGGCGATATTTCAGCCTGTGTGGAGGGTGGAATGGACAGAGAGGCTACAGATTCAGAGCTTTCAGGCGGTGTTATCTGTGATGGTCTTGGTTCATCATTTGCAGCGCTTTTCGGAGTACTGCCAAATACCTCATTCTCACAGAATGTAGGTCTTGTTTCAATGGCAAAGGTTGTCAATAGATTTGCTATTTCAATGGGAGCTATATTCCTCGTTATTTGCGGCTTCTGCCCAAAGATTGGAGCTCTCATGTCAATCATGCCTCATGTACAGCTTATATTTGGCGGTTCAGGTATCGTGCCTTGCTCACTTTGCGCTATTCTTCTCAATATTATTTTGAAATAATAAGGTAACAGGGGAATTAATCAGATGAGCATGAATCAGAGCAATAATCAGATAATAAAGAAAAATTTGTAATAATAACCCTGCGCATGCTGTTAGGCCGCCGAAGCGGCGCGCAGACCGATGTGGCCATTGCCGCCTATGAAGCGCTGGCCGCCTCGCAGCCCGGTCTGGACGGTGAGTTTTACCGCTCGCGCGCGGATGCGCTGGGCGGTGGCAGACCGCGCCCGTGAAGGACGGGGCGGAGAACAAGTAAGAACGTTGGCGGCCCCTCTGCCGCGCGCACGGAGCCAGAGGAGGACACATGAGCAAACATCCTCTGCTGCACGGG